>Ga0187871_10000124_pt1 | contig 69958 bp, 70 predicted proteins | sample June2016WEW_16_1_FD_132988 | JGI IMG/M metagenome (GOLD analysis project Ga0187871, IMG submission 132988) | Peatland microbial communities from SPRUCE experiment site at the Marcell Experimental Forest, Minnesota, USA - June2016WEW_16_10 | ecosystem: Environmental > Terrestrial > Soil >...
CCCTCAGTATGCGAAAAGGCGAAGCGAGTGCGCACTTCGAGAATGATCCGGACACTCCGAACCCTTGGCTACCGAGTCGAACCTGCAGTAATTCAGGCATGAGGAGAGATTTTCGACCCTGTTCCGAGAAGTCGTGAGTTTAAGAGCTCCAGTCAAGCGGCTGGGGCTCTTTCGCTTTAGCTTTTGGCCTCGTTTCGGTTTATCCGCTAAGAGTCCGTCCAGCCCCAAGGTCTTCTGCGAGATTCGTGCAGCCAAGATAAGGTGCTTCGGGTATTGCGTGGCATTGTTTACAATAGAAGATTCGTCTGCCTGCGCAGGGAAGTCCTTGCGCTGGGACGAACTCGTTGTGGAACAATCCGATCACAAATTCGACGCCTTCCCCCGCATGCCACCTACCGTGTACTGGCGCGTGGAGGGGAGCCTGCTCGACCTCACGGTGGTGCAGCCGGTGGCGTTCTTTACCTGGAACGCGCAGACCTTCTCGGAACGCTTCCGGCGGCGCGGTCTGATTTTCGTGATGGCGGCGTTGCGTCCCTTTCTTTATTCGACGAATCGAAAATTCGCTACGCGCGTGGTCCACACGGCCTTGCGAGGAGTGACACGGGACCGGCTGGATCTGCTGGGCGAAGAATACTTCCAATACAAGTTGAAGCCGCAATTGAAGGCACGCGGAGTGGAGCGCGTGCAGGAACTGGTGCGCACGGGAGCGGATGTGATTCTGGTCAGCCAGGGCTTGGAACACGTGATGAAGCCGTTGGCGCAGCATCTGGGAGTGAAGCGGATTGTGGCGAACCGGTTGGAATTTCGCGATGGCGTGGCGACGGGACGGCTGCTGGAACCGGTGATCCGGCCGCGGGGAGCGTTTGCGCGGGTGCAGGACCAGGCTCCGGATGGGAGGCGCGCTCCGAAGACGCTGGCTCGTCAACTGGACATTAGCCTGGAGCAGCTGAAGGCTGCAGCGATTCCATCGGGGCGGGAATCGACGGTGCGGGAGCATCCGATTGTGCATTTTGAAGGGCGGCAGCAGACACCGGGATTCTCCGTGACGCGCGCACTGGCAGGGAAGCATGTGATGTTGATCGGCGTGACTGGATTTATTGGCAAGGTCTGGCTGGCGAACACGCTGATGGATTTGCCGAAGATCGGACGAATTTATCTACTGATTCGCAAGCAGAAGTCGAATCCGGCGCAGCGCCGGTTTGAAAAGATCGTAGAAGAGTCGCCCGTGTTCGATCCGCTCTTTGAAAAATGCGGAGCTGGGCTTGGAGAATACCTCCGCGACAAGGTGGAGGTGGTTGAGGGAGACGTCACCTGCGAGGGACTGGGGCTGGACGCAGAGGTTGCAGGAAGGCTGCAGAAGAATCTGGATCTGATCGTAAATAGTTCGGGGTTGACCGACTTCAATCCCGACCTGCGCGATGCCTTGGCAACCAATACCGACGCGGCGATGAACATCCTCCAATTTCTGCAGGGCACGGAGCACGCGGGATTGCTGCACCTCTCGACATGTTATGTGGCGGGGGAACGCGACGGACGGGTCACGGAGAAGCTGATTCCGAATTACACGCCCCATCATGTGGCCAACTTTGACGCGGAGCAGGAATGGCGGTCGCTGCACGAAATCATCGCCAAGGCGGGGGCGCAGGCCGAGGGTGAAGAAGTTACAGCGGGGCTCAGATCGCAGTCGCTAGCGAAGGAGCATGCGGCGAAAGGGCTGCAGGGGGCGGCACTGGAGAATCAGATCCGCAAGAATCGAATCCGGTGGCTAAAGACGTATTTGACGGAGGCGGGAACACGGCGGGCGAAGGAGCTCGGGTGGCCGAACACTTACACGCTCACCAAGAGCCTGGCGGAATCGCTGATTGTGAAGTATGGCGCGGGGTTGCCGATTGCGGTGGTGCGGCCGGCGATTGTGGAAACTTCGGTGGCGAAGCCGTTCCTGGGATGGAACGAAGGAATCAATACCTCGGCGTCGCTATCGTATTTGCTGGGGACGTACTTCCGGCAGCTGCCGTCGAATGAGAGCAAGCGGCTGGATATAATTCCCGTGGATGCGGTGTGCGCGGGGATGACGCTGATCGCGGCGGCAATCGTGGAACGGCGGCACGACGAGTTGTACCAGTTGGCTACATCGGCGACCAATCCTTGCGATATGGGCCGGTCGATTGAGCTGACTTCCCTGGCGCACCGCAAGCATTACCGGGCGCAGGAAGGGTTGGAATCCTGGCTGCGGCTTCGGTTTGATGCGATTCCAGTATCGAAGACCCGGTACCAGAGAATGTCGGCGCCGGCGCAGAGGGCGATTGTGAAGTCGATACAGCGGATCATGTCACCGCTGCCGTTGAAGAAAACGCCGCTGGTAAAGGCAGAGAGGAATCTGGAGCGCCTGGAAAAGTTGATTGAGCTATTTGAGCCGTTCATCCTTTTTAACGAGCACGATTTCGCGGCAGATAATGTGGAAAAGTTATCGCATGCGCTGGTGGAAGAAGAGCGGGAAGAGTTTGGCTACAAGGCACGATTGCTGGATTGGTGGGATTACTGGATCAACGTGCATATTCCGGCGCTGCGAAAGTGGACGTATCCTCTGATTGAAGGCAGGCCGCTGGAGGCGCGTCCGGCGCGGAGTTTGGAGAATGGCGAGACGGTGAAGACGGGAACAAATGGGGGATCGTGGTGAAGATCTGCCCCAGGGGCTAAAGCCGGTTTTCTAAGAAGAACCTTATCGCAGCGCCGAAGCGCTGCGCCACCCAGAGGCGTTACGGGTAGTTGCTGTGGCTTATGCAGTCGTTGAACTGTTTAGCCGCTAAGCGCCTCGACGAAAAAGAAACGGAATTGGTGAATGGCAATATTCTTAACAGGATCAACGGGATACATTGGAGCGCACGTGGCGGCGAATCTGCTGCGCGACGGTGCGGCACTGAATGTGCTGGTGCGGGCGCGGGACGTAGGCGAGGCGGAAGCGCGGCTGTGGCAGGCGATGCAGTTGCATCTGCAGTTTCCGCAGTTTTATGAGTACCTGCAAACGCGCGTGCGCGTATTCCGCGGCGACTTGACGGAGTCCGGCTTCGGGCTGGGGCGGGATGAATATGACCGGCTGGTGCATACGACGGATTCGGTGATTCATTGTGCGGCGTCGCTGAACCGGAAATCCGAGAAGAGCTGCCTGAATGTGAATCTTCGGGGAACGTTGGAAGTGCTGACGCTGGCGCGGCATGCAGAGCATTATCACGGCTTGAGCCGCTTCAGCCAGGTGAGCACGGTCGCGGTGGCGGGCAAGCGGCAGAACGAAGTAGTGAGCGAGGATCGATCGATCGATTGGGAGCGATCGGATTACGATCCGTATGCGCGCACGAAGAAATTCTGCGAGCACATGATGCGGGTGTTGTTGCCGGAAACTCCCAAGACAATTTTCCGTCCGAGCATTGTGCTGGGCGACAGCCGCTACGCGGAGACTACGCAGTTTGACATGGTGAAGGCGTTCGTATTTCTTGCCGGGCTGCCGGTGTTACCGTTTCGTCCCACGGATAAGATCGACATCGTGAATGTGGATTTTGTTGCGCAAGCGATTTCGACGCTGCATCAGAAGGAACGTCCGCAATACGATACCTATCATCTTTCTTCTGGGGTTGGATCGCAGACATTCAGGGAAATCACGCAGGCATTGGCGGCGGCGCAAAAAAAACGCCCGCCAGTGTTTGTGCCCGTGGTGGAGCGTCCATTTTCGGGGTCGGTGAATTTTCTGGCGAACCGCAAAGGAGCGATTGGGAAGGGCGCTTCGCTGATGAAGGTTTTCATGCCGTACCTGGTGTGGAACACGGTGTTTGATAACACCCGCGTAAGCGAGGAGCTGGGGAAAAAGCCGATGCCGTTCTCCGAATATTGTTATCCGCTGTTGAAGTTCAGCAGCGAGAACAATTTTGAATACAAGTATCGGCCTTGGCCGGCGACAGCGGGAGGGACAGCCGCATGATGGACTTCATTCTCGAAGCTTGGGTCAGTAGTTCGATTGAGCGCGCCAAGGCAGGATGGATGCTGGGCGCGAGCAGACGCTGGAAGCCGGGCGAGAAGCTGAGACTGCTGTTTGCGGGGTACAACGGCACGCGAAATATGGGATCGGATGTGCGCGTGGAGGAGATGCTACGGCAGATCCGGCACATTCTGGGGGCGGAACGCGTGGAATTCAGCGTGATGAGCCAAAATTTCGCCTTCTCGCGCGAGTATTTTGAAGGGACGAAGCAAGTTCATCTGCCTGACATTTTCCCGCCTTTTCTGGCGAATGAAGTGCCGCAGCATGATGGAGTGGTGGCGTGCGAAGGTTCGATGTTCAAAAGCAAGTTTGCCAACGCGCTGACCACGATGATGATCGGATCGCTGGGGATTGCGGCAGCACAGAATAAGCTCTCGGTCGGATATGGCGCAGAGGCAGGTCACATGGATCCGCTGGTGGCGAAGATGTGCGGGCGCTACTGCAAGAATTCATTCGTGATTACGCGGAATGAAGAGTCGCGCGGCGTATTGCGAGAGTTGGGAGTGCCGACCGAATTGGGAACGGATACAGCGTGGACGTTTGAACCGCGTCCGCCAGAGTACGGGCAAAGCGTGCTCAGAAGAGTTGGCTGGGACGGCCGAACGCCCGTCCTGGTGGTGTGTCCGATCAATCCGTTTGAATGGCCGGTGAAGGCGTCGGTGGCGAAGTACGCGGTGCGAAGTTTGACGGGTGCCTATAAGGATAGCCACTATCGCACGGTGTATTTTCACAACTCCGGGCCGGCGGCGGAGCAGGCTTATCACAAGTATTGGAATGCGATTGCGAACGCGGTGGATGCGTTCCGGAAAAAGAAGAATGTTTTCGTCATCCTGGCGGCGACGGAGCGACTGGACTCTCGTCCGGCGAACCGTATTGCCGAGAAACTGGGCGGCCTACCCGTTCTAACATCGGACGAATACAACATGTATGAGTTAGTGAGCGTGCTGCGGGCGTGCCATATGATGGCGTCGTCGCGATATCACGGGATTGTGACATCGATGCCGGGGCTGGTGCCGTCGGCTGGAATCACAATGGATGAGCGCATCCGGAACTTGATGCGGGAGCGAGGGCATCAAGACTTGCTGATGACGGTGGATGATCCGGAGCTGGAAGGTAAGCTGCTGGCGGCGCTGGAAAAACTAAGTTGCGAGGGTGAGGCGATTGCCACCGGGATCGCGCGAACGGTGGTGAAGAACTTGAAAGTGATGGCGCGCATGGGCGTCTATTTTGAAGAGGAATTGCAGAGACGGTATCCGGAGTTCGAGACACGGCGAGGAGAGTGGAATTGGGAGGACTATTTGCCGCCGATGAGTAGAGGATTACGGGAGTTGGTGGCCGCCTACGACGAGAGTGCAACGTTTTCTTTAGCATGACCTTGCCATCCATATCTTGAATACACCCATTCCATTCGTCGGAGACATCTTTTCGCAGCTGCAGGCGGCCGCGAACACGCGGATTCTTGCCGAGATTCGCCAGGGTGAAATCACGGGCGTGACTGGAAATGAGTTGCTGGAACTGATCCGCAAGGCTCGCACTTTTATTGCTTCGAAGGGGCTGAAAAAGGGCGATCGGTGCGGGTTGCTGGCGGCGAACAGTATCCGCTGGGTAGCGATGGACTTGGCAATCATGGCCGAGGGTTTCATCGTGGTGCCACTGTATTCACGGCAGGCGCCGGCAGAGTTAGTTGCGATGATGAAGGATTCCACGCCGTCGTTGGTTTGCTGCGGGGATGCGTCCCTGCGCGACGCAATGGCGCAGAGTTGGCCGGAGGCGCCACCGCAATTTTTGTTCGAGGAGATTTTTGCGGGAGTGGACGGCGTGCAACTGGAGCGGCCGCAGGTGGGGAAAAAGGATCCGGTAACAATCATTTATACATCCGGAACCTCGGGGGAAGCCAAGGGCGTGCTGCTGACGGCGGCCAATGTGGGCTTCATGCTGGACCGGACGGCAGAGCGGCTGGGACAGCTGATGTCGGGATCGACGGAGCGGGACCGCGTCTTTCATTATTTGCCTTTCACATTCGCGGCTTCATGGATCGCCCTGCTGACCTTTCTGAAGCGGCGAAGCCTGGTCACGATCAATATGGATCTGACGAAGATTGCGAGTGACATGCGGACGGTGGCTCCGGATTATTTCCTGAATGTACCGCAATTGCTGGAACGCATGCGGCGTGCCGTGGATGAGCAACTCTGGCAGACTGGCGGGATCGCTCAGACCATATATTCGCGGGCCAAAGGGGCATGGGCGCGACAGCAGGAGAAGCAATCGAAAGCGGGAGACGCGATGTGGCTAGGGCTGGCGAACGTGCTGGTATTTCCGGCCATTCGCAAGAAGATGATTGGCAGGAATCTGAAAGCACTCATCTGCGGATCAGCGCCGCTGAGTATTGAGACACAGCTTTACTTCATGATGTTGGGAATCCGCGTGCTGCAGGTTTATGGGCTGACGGAGACCACCGCCATCTGCACGATGGACGATCCGAATCGTGTTGAGGTGGGCTATGTGGGGCCGGCGATTTCGGGGATGGAGATGAAGTTAGCGGAGAATGACGAAATTGTGGTGCGCGGGCCGAACGTTTTTTCGGGGTACTGGAACCGGCCGGAGCCAACAGCTGATGCTTTGCGCGATGGATGGTTTCATACGGGTGATCAGGGCGAAGTGAGTGTTGCGGGAAACTGGCGGATTGCAGGACGAATTAAGAGTCTGATCGTCCTGGGATCCGGACACAAAATTTCTCCGGAGCCGATCGAGAACAAGATTGCGAAGCTGTTGCCGGAAGCGCAGCAGGCGGTGGTGGTCGGGAACGGCCGCGGATATCTGTCGGCGATCGTGACGGGAAACGTGGCATCAGAAAAGGTGCAGGCGGCGCTGGATGTGGCGAATGCGGAGATGCCGCACTACAAGCAGGTTCGGGCGTTCTGTGTGCTGCCTGAAGCATTCTCCATTGAGAGTGGGACGCTGACGGTGAATGGAAAGTTGAAGCGGGACGTGATATCGGCGCGGATGAAAAGTGAGATCGAGGACATGTACGGCGTGAAGCAGGCGGTGTAGTTGGAGCGGAGAAGTGCCGGGAACCACCAAGGAAACAAAAGTGCGCGAAGGAAAATGCGAGACAGAGCTGGCGAGCGGCCGCGGCGGGAGCGCTCTATCGTGGAGCGTTGCCGATGGCGTGATTGAGCTCGCGCTGCATCGTGCGCCTTGTAACGAGCTGGGATCGGCATCGCTGGAAGAGCTCGAGCAATTTGCGCGGGCTTTGGAGCCCATGCAAGCGGAGGCGCACGCGCTCATAATTTATAGCGAAATGAAGCCGGGATTTTGCGCGGGAGCGGATCTGCGCGAACTGTATCATCGATCGCAGGCGATGGACAAAGCTGAGGCCGCCAGGGGAGTTCGGGATTTCCTGGAGCGTATTCATCGGGTGCTGAATCTGATCGATACCGCGCCTTTGACTACGATTGCCGCAGTGCATGGAGTTACATTTGGAGGAGGGTTTGAGCTGGCATTGGCATGCGATTTGATCATTGCCGATAAGATGGCGCGGTTCTGTTTTCCGGAACTGCGGCTGGGGCTGATTCCGGGATTTGGTGGGATTCCGCGTCTGAAGCGTGATTTGGGCAACGGCGTGGTCAGGGATTTGTTGCTGACGGGAAGAAGTTTCAATGCCACTAAAGCGCAGCAGGTCGGACTGGTGAGCCAGATGGTGGGCGAAGGCGAGGCGTTGCGGGCGGCGCGGGCAACGGCCGCACAACTGGAGAAATTTGATCATGCCACGTCGGTAGCTGCGAAAAAGTTTATCAAACCGATTCCGCATGAGGAGTTGCGGCGGGAGATCGATTTGTTTTGCGAATTATTTGCGCGTCCCGCAGTCGAGGTGGGGTTGCGGAAGTTTGTGGAGAGTACGGATGCGCAGCCTTATTTACCGTAAGAAGTCCCGAGTTGCCAGTACCTAGTACCTGGTAAAAGCAGATTCGTCGCCGGGCTTTCAGCCCGCTTTGGAATGACAAACGCGATTGGAGTTTTATTTCGATGGCTGGTGAACAGACGCTCGATGAAATATTGAAGCTTGCCGCGGCACACTTCAAAGTGCCCAAGGAGAAGCTTTCTCCGGACGATGATTTCTTCAAGACGTTGGGGATCGACAGCTTGCAAACGCTTGATCTATTGACCAAGCTGGAAAATCATTTTCACGTGGAGCTTCCGGACTATGAACTGCAGGGAGTTTCTGATTTCCGCACTCTGGCGGGAAAGATTCAGGCGCGCCTGTAGGGAAGATGCATTTCAAGAGAAGGACTTCAAGCGCTAGTCGATTCCAGACGGGTAATGAATTGATAACTAAGGTCTTCTTCGTGTCTCCGCGTCTCTGTGGTGAAATAAGTTCTTAATGCTTGATCTCCAAAAATACAGCTGCCTGGGCGCGGCGTTGCGCGATGCTCTGGACCGTTTCTCCGGCGAGACCTGCCTGATTGAAGCGGATCGGGACCGGGAGAAGACTCGGCTTACCTACTCCGATTTCAGGGAGATCAGTTTGCCCTTGACGCGAGCGCTCGAGGATGCGGATTTTGACGCGGGCGATCGTGCGGCCATCTTGATGACGAACCAGTCGAAATGGCTGATTTCGGCGTATGCGATTTTTTATAGCGGCGGGGTGCTGGTTCCGCTGGATTACAAACTGACGGCGGCCGAGCAATTGCAATTGCTGGAACATTCGAAGGCCAAAGTATTAGTGGTGGAATACTACCTGTGGCGGGCGATTGCGCAATCGCCGGGGTTTCACAATATTAAAACGAAGCTGGTGCTGGTCACGGAAGCTCCACTGGGCGCCGACCTGGCTGGCGCATTTCGCTGGGAAGATTTTAAGCGCAAGGGCGCGCCTGACTTCGTGATGCGGCAACGCGAAGACGTGGCCTGCATCGTGTATTCGTCGGGCACGGGCGGGCGGCCGAAGGGGTGCGTGCTGACGCACGAGAACTATCTGGAGCAGTGCCGGGCGTTGACTGCGTGGTATCCATTCTGGCCAGGGGTGCGGTATTTGAGCATTCTGCCGACTAATCACGCGATTGATTTCATGGTGGGATTCATCGGGCCATTCGTGTGCGGAGCCTGCGTGGTGCATCTGCGAACGCTGCGCCCTGAATTTGTGCGGGATGCATTTGTGCGCTACCGGATTACCTACGTTTCGTTGGTGCCGATGATTGTGAAGAACCTGGAGCGCGGGCTGCGGGCCAAGTTCGACGAATTGCCATCATGGAAGCGGGCGATTCTGAACCGGATGATTGCGCTTAATAAAATGTTGACTCGCAGGCGGCCGCACGTGAAAGTGAGCCGCGCCCTGCTGCCGCAAGTGCATCGCGCATTTGGCGGGGAATTGCTGGCCCAGTTTACCGGCGGCGCGTTCATGGAACCTTCGACCATGCAGTTCTTCTACGATCTGGGAATTCCGGTAGTGAACGGTTATGGGCTCACAGAGGCCGGAACTGCTCTGACGTTGAACGATCTGAAGCCATTTCGTGCGGACACAGTGGGCAAGCCGTTGCCGGGCGTGGAACTGCGTGTGCTTAGTCCGAACGACGAGGGCATCGGAGAGATTGCAGTTCGAAGCAAGACGGTGATGTCCCACTATCTGGAGGATGCGGAATTGACGCTGGAAACGGTGGTCGATGGATGGCTACTGACGGGCGATTTGGGGCGGTTCGACCAGAGCGGGCATGTGCAACTGTTCGGGCGGAAGAAGAACATGATCGTCACCGAGGGCGGGAAAAACATTTATCCCGAGGATATTGAAACGGTCTTCGACGGGCTGCCGGTGAAGGAGTACTGCGTGTTCGCGGCAAACTATGTGTGGCCGCAGAAGGAACTGGGGCCGGAGATGTTGGTGATGGTGCTGCGGCTGGAGCAGAATCAGCGCTTCGACAGTGCGCTGCTGCAGGAGGTCTCAGACCGGAATCGACGGCTGCCCGACTTCAAACGTGTCGTGGCATATCTGATCTGGGAGAAAGATTTTCCGCGGACGGCGTCGATGAAGATCAAGCGGCAAGGGCTGGCGGAAGAAATCGGAAAAACGGTGGAACGGGGAGCGGTGGTGGGGCTGTGAGCAAGGAGCAATCCTATCTCGCCATTGTGAATCCTGCGGCGGGAGGGGGACGCACTCGCAAGTTGTTGTGGCCAGCCCTGGAACGATTGCGCGCTGGCGGGGTCGCGATTGAGGTGAGGGAGACGGCTGGTGCTGGCGATGCGGCGCGGATGGCACGCGAGGCGTACGCGATGGGCCAGCGGAAATTTATTGCCGTGGGTGGGGACGGCACGTCGTATGAGGTGGTGAACGGGTTTTTTCCGGAGGCGAGTGCGGGCGAGGCACCCACGCTAGGATTCCTACCACTGGGAACGGGGAATTCTTTCTTGCGCGATTTCAGCGATCGCGGTGTGGAGCACGCCATTGAGTCGCTGATCGGGCAAAAGGTTCAGGGCTGCGATGTGCTGCGCTTGCGTCACCGCGCCGGCGTGATCCACTACATCAATCTGCTGAGCGTGGGATTTCCGGCGGACGTGGCTACTCTGCGCGCCCGGCGTTTCAGCGGCCACGGAGAATTGGGATACTTCGTTTCGATTTTCCTTGGGCTGGCGCGCTTGCGAAGACGACCATTCCCGGTTCGCACCGACGGAGAAACGGAATTCGATCGGCGGCGCTGTCTTTTTCTGACTTTCAACAACAGCAAGTTTACCGGCGGAACGATGATGATCGCGCCGAAAGCCGAGGTAAACAGCGGCCTGATTGAATATGTCCGCTGGGGTGCAATTGGAAGGCTGGGACTCGTGCGCAACTTGCCAGGTCTTTACGATGGCACTCATATCGAGCATCGCCTGGCCGAGCGAAAAGCTGTACGGCGGGTGGAATTCGATTTGGACGAGGCCGTGGATGTGATGGTGGACGGGGAAGTGCTGATGCTGCATTGCGAAGAGTTGGATGTGCTGCCGGGCGCACTCAACGTCGTGGCTTGAGCGCGTGATATAAAAGTGCATTCATGTCGAAAAGAAATCATGTCTGAGACACGACGAACGCAACAACAGCGACGGGCCCAGCAAGCAGAATCCGGCGAACCGTCGCGGAAAATGCTTATTACAGCCGGGATTGTGGTGCTGTTTATTCTGGCGTATGGGGCTGGATGGTATTTCAGGAATCATCGCCACGACGGATTTGCGAAGTGTCTGGCGTCGAAGCAGGCGAAGATGTATGGCTTGTATTGGTGTCCGCATTGCGCGGAGCAGAAGGAAATGTTTGGAAGAGCCTTTCGGTACGTGCCTTACGTCGAATGCGCGATCAAGGGCGGCGGGGGAATAACGCCGGAATGTAAGGCGGCCGGGTTGAAGTTATTTCCGAGCTGGCAGTTTGGATCGAATCCGCCCCAAGAAGGGGTTTTTCCTCTGGAAAAACTTTCCGACAAAACTGGGTGTGCTTTGCCGTGAGGGTAACTCCGGATCGAGCGGCGTCGAACCCAGCTTCCATGGTGAAGGATCATCGACTTCTGTTTGTGGCGATCACCATATTGTCGCTGGCGGGGATGGTCGTCTCCGCGATTTCGCTGCAGCGCCACTACGCGAAGTCGGCATCGGCGTTTTGCGATTTCGGGGAGCGATTCAATTGCGACATCGTGAATCGCAGCCAGTATTCCAGCCTGATGGGAATTCCGGTGGCAGGGATCGGCTTTGTTGGATACGGTGTGCTTCTCGCGCTGGCGACTATTTACCGCTCGCATGCGGAGACGCCGTTGCGTCTGCTGGGGGCTGCGGGGGCGGGATTGGCGTTCGCTCTCTATCTAACTTATGTCGAGGGCTACGTGTTGGACACTTGGTGCATTCTGTGCTTGAGTTCGCTGGGGTTGATTGTGACGATTACTGTGCTGGCTGCTGCGCTGAGAATGCGTGCCAGAGTCAGCGGCTGATTCTCTTCTGATGGCAAGAATCCAAGAAACCAAAGTCAAAGGGGGAGCGGTTTCGGAGCCCATTCGCGCCGGTGGTGCGGTGGGGGATCTGCGACTGCACGAATTTCGCAGTCGAGTTTTTCAGAACACGCGATTTATTCGGGTGTGGCTGCCTCGGGGATATGACGATACGGAAAATGCTGCCCGGCACTATCCGGTGTTCTATCTGAATGACGGTCAGAATCTGTTTGAGTCGTCGTCATCGTTCACCGGAGTGGAATGGGGAGTGGACGAGACGGCGGATCGGCTGATCCGGGAGGGTTCGCTCCCTCCGATGATTGTTGTAGGCCTGGATAACGCGGGTAAGGAGCGGCTTCGCGAATACATGCCGCACCGGTCCATGCATCCCATGATGCTGCGCGTGCAGGGACGGCGCTATCCGGAGTTTCTGTTAAAGGAAGTGATGCCCTTTGTGGAGAATACTTACCGCGTTGCTAAAGGGCCGGAGAATACGGGATTGGGCGGATCGTCGCTCGGGGCGCTGATTGCTCTGTACACCGCAGTTGCGAGGCCGGGACTGATTGGACGATTGCTGCTGGAGAGCCCGTCGCTGTGGGCGTCGAACCGGCAGGCCATTAAGGAGAGCCGGGCGGTGAGAATTTGGCCGGAGAGAATTTTTCTGGCTGCGGGTACGGCTGAAGCGGGAAGCCCCGAACGCAGTCGCACGGTGGTGGATGATGTGCGAGAACTTTCGGCGATCATGAGGCGGGCAGGGCTCAGCGAAAAGCGGTTGCGGATGGTGATTACAGAGGGTGCGGGACATACGGAGTCAGCCTGGGGTGAGCGCTTTCCGGAGGCGCTGCAGTTTTTGTTCGGGTCCTGAATGCGAAATACTTGATCGCGGACTTGGCTGCGAAATCCGCGAAGATCGCAGAGAAAACCTTAAACGGGCGTCGGCTGACGCCTGATTTTCCAAATCAAATAGAGTACGGCTGTCATTACGGGGACGGATAGCTGGACGTGTGTCCAGCGTGCCAGCGGTCCGGACAGTGGAAGTACGAAGGCGAGATAGAGGAGGAGCTTGAGCTGCGGAGCTTCGAGAAAATCCGGAGGAGCAAGGATTGAATCCGAAAGCAATAAGAATGCAGGCGCGAGGATCACAAGGTCGTAAACGGTGAGGTGGGGGGCGATAAGGACGGTCGCCAGCAGGAGCGCGGAGAATCGCAACGAGAGCGGGGTGCGCCCGCGCCAGCAAGCGATGGTCAATGCAGAAACCAGAACTGCGCTGACCAGGTAGAGCGCGAGAGAAGTTGTGGGCCAAGGAATGAGCATGCTCCAGAAGGTGCGCAGGGAATGAGTTTGATAAATTCGGGGTTCGAGAAGCCAGAGCATGGCAGGAACGTTTCGTAGAGTACGCGTCCATTCGAGGATGGGGCCAGAGCCGTAGTAGAGCCAGGCTGCGAGCAATTCCGCGGAGGCTGAAGTTAGCGCGCCAGCGATCATTTTCCAGCGAAGAGTGATCAGGAAGACGATGGCCGCGGCCAAACCGAGCTGAGGCTTGAACATCAGACATCCGAGCGCAAACCCGGCAAGGGATTCGCGTTTGGCCCGCAGGGCAAAAAAGGTCAAGGTGAAACAGGCGAGAGCGAGTGCGGAAGTTTGGCCCCAGGCGATCAGGTGCCAAAAAGCCGGGAATGCGAGCGCGAGGATCAACACTGTGGATTCGTGGTTGCTCAAGTTCAGGCAGGCGCGCCAGATAGCGTAGCAGCACAAACCGTAGAGAATTGCGCTCAGAGAGAGCCAGAGAAGAAGAGCCTGCTGGTAAGGCAGTCGAGCAAACGGTGCGAAGAAGAGGGAAACCTGTGGGGGATAGAGCGGCAGATATCGGATACCCGCGGCTGCGGGAATGCGCTGTGTCGCCAATTTGGATTGAGCCGGCAGGTTGTATAAATCGGCGCCGCGGTGAGCGAGGGCGAGAGATCCCAGAGTGTAGAGGTGAAGGAAGTCGGTCCCTTTGAAATTTCCGGCGCGGTCGAAAAAGCCGGGTGCTGCCATGTTCCATGCATAGACCGACCACATTGCGAGCGCGAGGATTATCCCGTGGGCACGCAGGCGTTTCGCGGTGATCCACGAGCTCGCACGAGTGGTCGGCATCGGTTCGCCCATGATACGCAAAGTGGATCTAAATTACAGGTTCAGAAGCGTAAAGATAGAATGGCAGGCGTGAAGCTGAAGTCTCATCCGCAGGGATTGGTGATTATGCTCGCCGCATGCCTGATCGCCGCGTTCGGATTCTGGTATTGGGCTCTGAATATCTTGGCGCCGGCCAATACTGTTGTCGTAATCGCCGAGAAAAGGCCAGTCGGCAACAACTCCGACCTTTATCCGCGCTGGCTCGGGGCTCGTGAATTGTTGTTGCGCGGCCGAGATCCCTACAGCTCCCAGGTCACACGAGATATCCAGACCGGATTTTACGGGCGCGCTCTGGATGCGGGGAATCCGGCAGACCCGGTGGCACAAGAATCTTTTGTGTATCCACTCTATGTGGTTTTCCTGATGGCACCGACGGTGACTCTGCCCTTTCCTGTCGTGATGGTGATTTTTCGGTGGCTGTTGCTGTTTGCGAGTGCGTTCAGTGTACCGCTGTGGATGTATGCGATTGGATTTCGTCCGCGTCGACTCGTACTGATATCAAGCATGCTACTCGCGGTTAGCAGCTTTCCTGCAGTGGAAGAGTATTTTCAGCAGAACCTCTCGGGTCTGGCGCTGCTGTTTCTAGCTGCCGCCACCGCCGCTGCCGTGCGGAAGTGGCTCACCCTGAGCGGATTTCTGCTGGCTCTCGCAACTATCAAACCAGACACGACCGGCTTGCTAGTCTTGTGGTTCTTGTTTTGGGGCATCGCAAACTGGAAGGAGCGCCGCAGGCTGCTCTTGAGTTTTGGCGTTAGCATGACAGTCCTCATTGTTGCGGGGGATCTGATTTCGCCGCACTGGATTGGGCGCTTCTTGGCGGAGGTTCGTCGATATCCAACTTACGGAACCGATCCATCCATTCTTGAGTCCCTACTTCCAAGACGGTTAGCCATGTTCGTGACTGTTACGCTGCTGAGTGGATTCCTTGCGCTTTGCTGGAGATGGCGCCGCTGCGCTGCGGGCTCAGAAAACTTCGGATGGACGTTGGCTTGGGGTGCGACGATAACGCTCACAGTGATTCCGAAACTGGCTGCTTACAACCAACTCTTGCTGATCCCCGTTTTTGTCATGCTCGTCCCACGCCGGAGAGTGTTTGCATTTTGGCCTCGAACTTTTTCCCTTGCCATGTTTGCCGGTCAGGCTTGGCAATGGCTCACCGCGGTGGCTCTTACGGTCGCTTCGTACTGGATGACCGCTGATCGGCTGCGAACCGCAGCTTTGGTCCCTCTGTACACTTTCCTGGCCGTGCCCCCGCTCGCACTGATGGCCCTTGTTGTTGGCACCTTATCGTCGGGGACCTTGCGCAACCGGCGGATTAGGGTTGGGGAGTGAGGAAAGCTATCAATGGTAGGGCACTAGTTTTGGTGGGACATCGTCGCCCTCCATCAGCCAGGCGTGGCGACGATTGAAATACCGCAGCAGCTCTTGATTCTGTTCATCGCCCATGTCGCGAGCCCAAACCACGTCGGCGCGATCGATGTCGGGCTCGTTGTAAATCCAGTCGCGATCGACGATGTGGTCAGGTCCGTAACGCACAATCACCAGATGACCGCCAGGAATTTGGCGGAGCTGCGCGATCACCTTCGGCTGATCGGGGTTGCCGCGGGGCCACCTCGGTTCCAGTGGGGCATGGACGGCAACGCCGGCCATACGCAAAACGATCATGGCCATGCAAACAACCGGTAGGGCCCGAGTCAATAGCAGCCCGGTGGACTCTTCTCGCCACTGCCATAGTCGCAGGCGACGCAAACATTGCATTAATACCAGATAGACCAGCCCCGTGGCCGGAGCGACGTAGTGAGGGAAAGTCCAGGTTTCAATCAGCAAACCAGAACAAAAAATTAATCCGGCGACGAGAGCAAGACGAATGCGGCGGTCTCTAAATGCGAAGGGCAAAGCAAGCAGAGGCAAGGTGAGCGCCGGACCGATGTAGAAGCGCCAGAGCTCGAATGCCTTGTGGAGGGTGCGTGCGATGAATCCGCGAAGTGTGCGAGCCTCCTCGAATTCCTGAACTTCCCATCCCGCGTAGTAATCGCGCATCGCGGGGTGATGGTACGTGGGAACCGCTCGCATGCTAAAGAAAAGGAAATAGGGAACCACAGCGTAGGTTTCCCGATTGACGGCATAGGCCATACGAAACGGGCTACCTGTCACGCGCCAATAGTAGTAGCCAGTAGCGGCTGCAGCGATGACCAAAACAAGAGAGGCCGGCAACACGACACGGCGAAACAGCACAACGAAGGACAGCAACCTATTGCGAACACCCCAATCGTTCAACCAAAACAAGGAGCCGACGGCAACCGCTATGCTGAAGACAAGCCCTTCATACGGACGACTGTTAGCCATGACAGCCAGTCCGAGAGCGAGAAGAAGCGCGTGGCGCACTTGCGGCTTTCGGCGTAGCCGCGGGAGCGACCCCAAGACCAGCGCTCCTCCCATTGCGGCCACGGCGGGAACCCAATAGCTGTTCATCCAGTAGCTGAAGATGGCAATACGAAACACCGCAAGAACACCGCCAAACAAGGCCCAGGTAGGCGGGAACCATCCCTGTAGCATCCAGCACAGTACAGCGCAGAGAAGCGCGGTGGTGACCCAAACCCCTACCCATGGATGTCCGCCCAACAGCTTGCCCGCCGCCAGCACCAGACCTTGTCCGGGGGCGTACATGGACATGTAAGTGGGACGCATGATGATCTGGAAGCTTTCGAAGTGGACCCACATGGGATGAGTGGGATTCGTGATTCGACCAGAAGCAAAAGTATTGGCGGCGAGGAGATAGCTGAATTCATCGTTCCAGTCAGGGAGCGGCACGCCGAGGAGAGGAATCAAAAGCGCGCGTAAGCCAAGAGCCAAAGTGAACACGAACAGCAGAGCAAGTCCACGCCGCCGCGCCAATCGACGGAAGGCGCTCTCGAGGCGATCAAAATTTCGGCTGGGCGCGGTTTGCCGGCGAGAGAGGGAAAGAGCCACGATAGCCAATGTCATGGCTGCTTCCGAGATCGTGAGCAGCCACGCAGCGAGGTGTGTATAAACGGCATTCATGGGATCTAAGACAAGCCATCGCGCTTAACTCAGTTCTGGGATTTTTTGCTTCCAGCCAGTTCGTCGGCTGACCTTTCGAACAGGCCATCGACGATTTGGATCATCTCGTTGTCGACGACGCGGTTGCGCGAGATGGCTTCGAGCAGCGGAATCGAGACGATCTTGTTGGAGCGCAGGGCGGCCATGCATCCGAATTCGCGGCGGTGCACCATGTCGATGGCGCCCAGGCCGTAACGCGTGGCCAGGACGCGGTCGAAAGCGCTGGGCGAACCGCCGCGCTGGATATGTCCGAGAACCACGGCTCGAGTCTCGAAGCCCGTGCGTTTTTCGATCTCGCGGGCGAGGATGTTGGCAATGCCGCCCAGTTTGACGTGGCCGAATTCGTCCTTGCCCATGTCTTGCAGAACGGGTGCGCCCTGGCCGGGTTCAGAGGAGGAGAACTTGGCTCCCTCGGCGACAACAATGATCGAAAAATAAAGGCCGCGCTCATGGCGCTGGCGGATGGAGTCCGCGACTTTATCGACATCAAATGGCCGCTCGGGAATCAGGATGACGTCGGCGCCGCCAGCGATGCCGCTGTAAAGGGCGATCCATCCCGCATCGCGGCCCATCACCTCCACCACCATCACGCGGTTATGAGCTTCTGCGGTGGTGTGGACGCGATCGAGAGCCTCGCACACGATATTACACGCGGTGTCGAAGCCAAAAGTGTAATCGGTGCCGCCCAGGTCATTGTCGATCGTCTTCGGAACTCCCACCACGTTTGCGCCACGCTCGTGGAGTTTTTGCGCGACCGAGAGAGTGTCGTCGCCGCCGATCGCGATCAGCGCCTCAATCTTATTTTTTTCCAGCGCAGCGAGGCAGCGGTCGATACCATCCGGACGCTTCGAAGGATTGGTGCGCGAGGTACGCAGGATGGTGCCGCCGCGCGGCAGAATGCCTCCGACCGCCTCGAGATCGAGAACCGTATTATTGTCGTCGACTAGCCCACGCCAGCCTTCCAGGAAACCGACGAAGTTGTCGGCGTAGGTAAAAATGCCCTTGCGCACTACTGCGCGAATGACTGCATTCAGGCCAGGACAGTCTCCTCCGCCGGTTAGCATGCCAATCTTCATCGTCACTCCCTTATGAATTCAGATGGAAACCCCTGAGATGCACTCCGGGCGTGGACTGCAGTGGCAGCCCGAGGCGCGGGTACAGCCGTCGCCGGGAAGAAATAGATTATCACCAAAGAGGTCTGTTTCTGATCAGTGGGTTGCTTCCGCGTTCCGACGCTGGATGGCGTCCGGCGGCTGCACAGGGACCTGTCCCAAACCGCCAGCAAATGCCGGCAGACCATCCTGGCTGGATCGCAGAGCAAGAGAAGACGGGATCAGGCGCTTCGATAGCATCTGGAGCCAGTTGACAAAGATACCGCTATCCTGACGGAGCTCTCCCCGAAATGGTCGCTGCAGGCAAATCCCCCGCACCAGCGACCAAAGAGACTGCGGAGATGATCCAGTCGATCCCGGTGGGAACCAAGAACGCGGCGGAGGCGATGGAGCTGGGTAACCGCGAGGTGGAGAGCGAGGTGGAGAGCGGAGTGAAGAAGACGTCGGCTTCGGGCGCGGCTCTGGAAGAGATCATCAAAATGGCAGCGGACGTGGGTGGCACGATTGCGCCAATTGCTATGGCGGCGACGGAGCAATCGAGCGCCACCGAACCGATCAACGCCAGCGTGGCGCAGATCTCGAGCGCGACGCAGGAATCGTCAGTGGCAGCGGGTCTTTCCGGCATGGCTCTGGATCTGCAAAATATCGTGAGCCAGTTCAAACTGGATTCCGGTCCCAGGACGAAGGCTGCCGCGGCTGGCGCCGGCTAGGCAAGGGCCGAAACGTTTTAACTCTTCAGCCCAATAGCAGCCGCTTCCAGTTGTTCGCGCACTGCCTCTGCGCGGCGGATTGCAGTTTGCACGTTGTCGCAGATATTTTCTGCCCCCACCAATTCTTTGAACTCCTCCTGGTGGATGAGGGTGGCAGGCTGTTCGCGCGCGCCACAAAGAATCAAGGTCCGATTCGTTCCCTGCAATTCGCGGGCGACTTCCTCGATTGCGAATAATCCCGTGGCATCAAGTGCAGTCATATTGCGCAAGCGCAGGATAACGACCGGGGGAAGGCTGTGCAGGTTCCTGGTGACCGCGGAGATTTTGTCGGTTGCGCCAAACAGGAACGGGCCATGAATGCGGAAAATGGTGGCGTAGTATGGGATATCTTTGTCTTGCAGGATGTGCATGCGGCCATCTTCCACATATTCGTCGGTGACCTGGGACACCGTGGTGGTAGAGGCGACACGGCCAATGAAAAGCAGTGCAGCAAGAATCATTCCCGCTTCCACCGCGACCGTGAGGTCGGCGAAGACAGTCAGCGCAAAGGTGACCAGCCAGACACTGATGTCGGTCTTAGTGAGCTTCAGCAATTGCGCGATCTCGCGCCACTCGCCCATGTTGTAAGCCACCACCATTAGAATTCCCGCGAGTACCGCTAGCGGAACGTGGCTCACCAGCGGTGCGGCGAACAGCAGGATGCACAGCAAGGTGAGAGCGTGAATCATGCCAGCAACCGGAGACTGTGCGCCGGCTCGAATATTGGTTGCGGTGCGGGCGATGGCGCCGGTGGCGGGGAGTCCGCCAAACATTGGCGAAATGATATTGGCCACGCCTTGGCCGATGAGTTCGAGGTTGGGGTTGTGATGGTCGTTGCTCATGCGGTCAGAGACCACGGCCGACATGAGCGATTCGATTGCACCCAGCATGGCGACCGTGAGAGCAGGGCCGAGCAAGCCGTGGACCAGGTCTCCGCGAAAACGGGGAATGACAAAATGAGGCAGACCAGCAATGCCGCCGAATCGTGATCCGATGGTTTCCACCGGTAGCTTGAACAAGACCACGGCTGCCGTGCCGAGCAGGAAGGCGACAATCGCGCCTGGGATGCGATGAGAAATGGCGCGGCACAAAATCATCACCAGCACCGTGCCCGCGGCCAGCGCGGTTGCGGTGTAAGAAAGTGTGTGGAAACTACCGGCAAGGGCTTCTAAGCGCAGCCAGAAGACCCCCGGAACTTTGGCCAGTTGCAGACCGAAGAAATCCTTCACCTGGGTGCTGGCGATAAGAATGGCGATTCCGTTGGTGAAGCCGATGACGACGGGGCGAGGAATGAATTTGACTGCCGTTCCCAGGCCGGCGATGCCCATGATCATTAGCAGGATGCCGGCCATCACCGTGCACATGAAGAGGCCATCGACGCCGTGAAGCGCAACGATGCCGGAGATGACGACCACGAAGGCTCCGGTCGGTCCGCCGATTTGTGTCTTGGAACCCCCTAAGACGGAAATCAGAAATCCGGTGACAATGGCGCAATAAATTCCCGCCTGTGGAGTCAATCCGGAGTGGCAAAGGCCATGGCGAGCGGCAACGCCACCAAGCCAACCGTGATTCCCGCAATTAGATCGCGGAGAAACTGGTTGGCGTTGTAATCACGAAGACAGAGGACAGACTTCGGCAGCCAACGTTCTTCAAGGAAAGCATGCCCCATTCTTCTATCATGCAGCAAACCGCAAAAGACGAAAGAATTATCAGGGACGAACAAACGAAGGAACATGAACCCACGAAGGGAATAAGTTCTTGAGATTTGCGGGTTGCGTGGAACTCCAGGTTTCGGCACAATCTGCACTGGATTGAAGAGCATGAATAGGACTCTTGCGTTTCTAGGATGGGTAGGGGTTGCGGTGCTCGGCGCTGCCGCGGTGGGAGCGATTGCAATACACCGCGGCGAACCGATCAACGCGCTCTGGTTGGTGGCGGCGGCGTCCTGCTGCTACGCGCTGGGCTATCGCTTTTATAGCAAGTTCATCGCAACAAGAATTCTTGCGCTCGATGGCCTACGCGCTACTCCGGCTGAGCGACTGGAGAATGGCCGCGACTTCCTCGTTACCAATAAATGGGTCGTGTTCGGGCATCATTTCGCGGCGATTGCGGGACCGGGTCCATTGGTGGGACCGGTATTGGCGGCGCAATTTGGATATCTGCCGGGAACGATGTGGGTGCTGGCGGGCGCGGTGTTTGCGGGCTGCGTGCAGGATTTCGTGATCTTGTTGTTCTCGGTGCGCCGCGACGGGAAATCGCTGACCGAGATGGCCAAGAACGAAGTTGGACGGGTCGGGGGATTTATCGCTTATGTGGCAGTGATTGCGATTCTGATTATCCTGCTGGGCGTGGTAGCGCTGATCGTAGTGAACGCTCTCAAGGCAAGTCCCTGGGCAACATTCACCATCGCCATGACCATGCCGATCGCATTGATGATGGGCATCTATCTGCGACGGATTCGGCCGGGCAAAGTCCTGGAAGTGTCGACGCTGGGATTTGTGTTGGTTCTGGCGGCGATCTGGGGCGGGCAATATGTGTCGCAGAATGTGGCGCTGGCGAAGCTGTTCACCTTCAGCGCGCCCACGCTGGCGATTCTGATTATGGTGTATGGGTTTGCGGCATCAGCATTACCGGTGTGGATGCTGTTGGCTCCACGCGACTATCTCAGCACCTTCGTGAAACTGGGAACGATCGGCTTGTTGGCGGTGGGGATCGTGGCGCTACATCCCACGCTGCACATGCCGGCGCTGACCCGGTTTGTCGATGGAAGCGGGCCGGTATTCGCGGGGAAGATATTTCCGTTTGCCTTCATCACGATTGCGTGCGGAGCGATCAGCGGATTCCATGCGCTGATTTCCAGCGGCACGACTCCAAAGATGATTGCGCGCGAGACCGAGACGCGCATGGTGGGATATGGGGCGATGGTGGCAGAATCCGCAGTTGCGATCATGGCGATCATTGCAGCGTGCGTGATGCAGCCGGGCCTGTATTTTGCGATCAACAGTCCTGCGGGAATCGTGGGGCAAACCCCGGAGGCAACGGCAGCAACCATTTCCAGCTGGGGTTTTCCGCTGACTGCAGCGAGCATGCAATCGCTGGCGCACGCGGTGGGAGAACAGACGCTCTTCAACCGTACGGGAGGCGCGCCCGCGTTTGCCGTGGGCATGGCGCATATCTTTTCCCACAGTCTGGGCGGGGAGAGGTTGATGGCGTTGTGGTACCACTTCGCCATCATGTTCGAGGCGCTCTTCATATTGACCATCCTCGATGCCGGCACGCGCGTGGCGCGGTTCATGGTGCAGGATGCTCTGGGGCATGTGTACCAACCTTTGGGGCGGACGAGTTGGTATCCGTCGATACTGGCGACCAGCGGGCTGATCGTCGGGGCTTGGGGGTATTTTCTGTGGCAAGGTGTGAAAGACCCCTTGGGCGGCATCAATTCTCTATGGCCGCTGTTTGGGATTGCGAATCAACTGCTGGCGACTGTGGCGCTGTGCGTGGCTACGACGATCATCATCAAGATGCATCGCGCCAGGTACGCAGCGGTGACGCTGGTGCCACTTGCCTGGCTGATCGCGGTGACGTTCACAGCATCCTGGCACAAGATGTTCGATCCGAGTCCGCGAGTGGGATTTCTGGCGCAGGCGCGAGTGTTGGCCGCGGGGCCCATTCCCATGACGAGCGCGACAGCGCGCGTGATCTTTAACAATCGGCTGGATGCGGCGGTGACCGGAGTTTTGGTGGTGATGGTGACGCTGGTGCTGGTGGAATCGGCACGGCAGTGGATCGGGATTCTGACGGGAGCGAGAGAAGAGCGGGTGAAAGAGTCTGCGTTCGTTCGGACGCGATTTGCGGAGGAGGAGGGATGAAGAGCTCCCTGAAAAGGATCCGGATTTTCGCCGCGAAGGTTTTGTCCACAACCCGCGCCGCTCTGCAGGAGGTTTTTGATGAGGCTGCCTATTCGCGTTTTCTGAATCGTGCTGGAATAGCTTCCTCGAGTGAAGCGTACGCGGCGTTTCGGCGGGAGTTTGAAGAGGCGAAGATGCGTCGGCCGAAGTGCTGTTAGAGGAGCCTCATTGGTTGGCGCCACCAATTCCTTTCCTAGAATCTGTGGCGTTTCCGCGGTAGACTGCACTCAACATGCGAGTAATGGGCATTGATTGTGGCGGGGAGTATACCGGGTACGGAGTGGTGGAGGAGGACTCCCGCGGCAAGTTGGTTTGCGTGACCTGCGGGGCTATTAAGTTATCGCCTCGGGAGCCGTTGGCACGGAGGCTGTCGCGCATTTATGAAGGGCTGGGAGCGCTCATTGTGGAACACCATCCGAATGAAGTGGCGATCGAAGGCATTTTCTATGCGCTGAATGTGAAGTCGGCGTTGAAGCTAGGGCAGGTGCGGGGAGTCGCCATGCTGGCGGCCGCTGCAGCGGGGCTGGAGGTAGCAGAGTATTCGCCGCTTACGATCAAGTCTTCGGTGGTGGGATATGGACGAGCGGAGAAGCAGCAGGTGCAGCATATGGTGACACGGTTGCTGAGTTTGGCTGAACCGCCGGAGCCAATGGATGCATCGGACGCGCTGGCGATTGCGATCTGCCATCTGCATACCGCCGGGACGCTAGAGCGGCAGAGGGTTGCGGCACGGTGATGTTCTCAATGCAAGGTATGTGTAGGCGGGTGCTAGCGGCGGTGGCGCTGGCTGTGATTGGAATGTGCGGAGTGGCGGTGTCACAGGCAGCAAGCAATGGTGCGGCGCCAGGCTCGGGGGTGACGTTTACGCTGGACTTTCCCGAGTCCGAGCCTGCTCATTACTCCATTGCAGTGGATGCGAATGGGCATGCGATCTATGAGTGCATGGTAAAGCTGGAGGCTTCCGAAGAACAGACATACCATTGGGAGTTTGATGTGACCCCGGGGAATCGGGAGCGCATCTTCGAGTGGACCAAAGAGGCGAAATATTTCTCGGGAAAAATCGACTCGGGCAATCATAAGCTGGCATTCACCGGCGAAAAGATGCTGAGCTATCACGACGGGCAGCGATTGGTTACAGCGCAGTACAACTACTCGAGTCTGGAGCCAGTGCGGCAGTTGACGGCGCTTTTCCAGAGCATGGCGGGAACTTTGGATTATGGACGTAGGCTGTCTTATTACCATCACTATCAAAAGCTGGCGCTGGATGATGAATTAAAACGCATGGAGGCGCAGGCTAAGGAGAACGAACTGAGCGAGATTCAGGGAGTGGCGCCGGTGCTGCAAGGGATCGTGGCGGATAGCTCGGTAATCAATGTGGTAAGGGCGCGGGCGAAAGAGTTGATCCAGATGGGGAGTGGGGGCATGGCTGGGCATTGATGGTGGCTGCGAGATTTGACAATCACCGGCACAAATCCGTGCTTTAATGGGCAGGTAAGCATCCAGTATTTGGGGGCTGCCATGTACAAGCGACGATTTCACTCGATGATATTGACGGCCATGGTCTCCGCACTTTTTGCGCTGCCCGCCGCGGCTGATTCGCAGGTCCGCATCGTTCGCTTGAGCGACGTGCAGGGCGGGGTGCAGATCAATAAGAATACAGGATTAGGTTTTGAGAATGCGTTTCTCAACCTTCCCATTACGCAAGGGACGCAGCTGCGAACGGGGGAGAAGGGCCGCGCCGAGATTGAGTTCGAAGACGGCAGCTCGCTGCGGCTGACTCCCAAGACTACTGTGGAGTTCGGCACGCTAGGGTTGACCGACGGTGGCAAGCGAATCTCCTTGGTGAACCTGACGGAGGGGCGGGCTTACGTGAACTGGCTAGGGAAGAGCGGAGATGAGTTCACACTGAGTTTCTTGCGGGAGAAGATAACCCTCACGCAGCCAGCGCACTTCCGCGTTGCAGCCTTTTCGAATGAGGCGGAAGTGGCGAGCTTCAAGAACGAAATCGAGGTAGTAGGGTCCTCGGGCACGGTGAAGGTGGACAGGAGGAAGATGGTCACCTTCGACGCGGATGAGAAAGATCAATCCGCAGTGGCAAGGAACCTTAAGGACGATCCTTACGACGAGTGGGACAAGCAATCCGTCGAGTATCACGACCAGTATGCGAAGAACAATTCCACGCCGTACGGGTACGGATCGAGCGATCTTAGCTATTACGGCGCGTACACCAGTTTTCCCGGGTACGGCATGTTGTGGCAGCCCTACTTTACGGGGATTGGATGGAATCCGTTTATGGACGGGGCGTGGTCGTGGTATCCGGGTATGGGATATATGTGGGCTTCGGCTTACCCCTGGGGCTGGATGCCTTACTACTATGGAAACTGGGTCTATGCGCCGGGCATGGGATGGGGATGGCAACCTGGCGGATTTACCGCGTGGCACGGCGGTCTCCATTATGTAGGAGCGGCTGCTGACTTTCGGGTTCCCGTCGCGCCTCAGGGCAGCGTCACTATGGCGGTGGTAGGAAAAGGTGGGCCGGCAGCTACGAATGTTCTTCGGGAAAATCTCGTGGTGAACCGTGGGTCGGCGGGCCTGGGAATTCCACGAGGTTCCCTGAGCGATCTGCACCACTTGAACACGCAGGTCGCAAAGACGGGTTCGGTCCATGTGGAACCGGCACCGCAGTTTGCGGCGAGTGCGTCCCGGGGGGGAGGAGTTGCCTTCGGCAGGGAGAATAGGACAATGACGGCTGGCGGCATGGGTCATGGGGAGGCAACCTCGGCGGGGCATGCGTCCGGGGGGAGCAGCGGCGGGCACAAATAGCAATCGGGGAATACTTTAAGAGGCGGCCCCCAAGGCCGCCTCCTTTTGCCCTTGCTGACGGAGGGTGAAGCCCGATAAATACAGCATCCAGTGCATATGTCCTCCGTTTGGGCTCGGCTGGCATTGGTTGGGAGTCGAGTTTTCAGAGGAGGACCGCGATGAAGACAGAAGCTGAAGGTATCGTGGCCGCGCGACGCGAGATGTTAGTTCTACTCCGCCAGCAGATGGAAGCCTTGGATTCGCCGCTCGGATTAACCGACGAAATGTTGAGGGAGTGCTACGACCATGCAAGCGCGAGTGCAGGAATTGCGCGAACAGCTGGAAGCCAGCTCGGATGCGACGGGCGCGGTGATTCCCGCATCAGCGGCTGAGGCAACAAGCATTTCACAAGACAGTGCCGCCTAGCGTTCTAGTATGGCATGAGTCAAAACATCAACTCTCCGGACGCAAAAAGAAGCCATTACCCCTATCAGCGGTAAAGTGCCGATGCTCGCACGTAGTCATGAAGATCTATAGCATTGACCGCGGGGCTAACTGCTGGCGAAGCTAGCGCACGACGATGCCTGCATATCCCACAACGGCATCGCGATCCCCAGAAATATCGCCGGAGGTGGCGTATTTCACCAGTTCGGCGGCGGTTGCACCGAGCTTTCTCGTCGCTGTCAGCATGGCGACTGCCGGGCCGAATCCACACATACTGATGTCCCGCTCAGTGACTGCCTCGTACAAAGCGCGGGCATCGAGGTGGAGGATGGGCTCAATCGCTATCTGGTCTTTCACGCGCGTAACGTCGTCGGACTCGTAATGATTCATGTCGCTGGAAGCGACGATGAGGATGGGATCGTGCTGCGCGGCGATGACATCCGCGAGTGCAAGCCCAAGTTCCTCAAGAGCGTCGAACATTCTGGTCCCGAGAGCGATGGGAACGATCTTGAGTTTGGGCTGTCGCATTTGCAGAAAAGGTAACTCGACTTCCACGGCGTGTTCAGCACGATGCGCGACCGAATCCTCCTGCAGAAGCGGGCACCGCTGCTTGAGAGCGGCTGCGAACTCGGTGTCGATGGGGACATCACCGAGAGGCGTTTTCCAAATGCCTTCGCCTACGATCGCGAGGGCACTGCCCATACCCGTGTGGTTCGGACACATCACGACACAAAGCTTCGGAATTTCCAAGGCAGCGAATACAGCGCCCGCAACATGGCCAGAGTAGACGTAGCCCGCGTGAGGTGCGATACAGCCGAGGGCGAGGACTGGTTTGAGAGATGAAGCCTGGGAGAGATAGGCTCCAACCTCCTCACGAAGGGTGGTTGGATCGTGAGGATAGAAACGTCCAGCGACGACGGGATGGCGAAGTGTGATCGCGGTCATAAAGTCTTTCCGCGAACAGAGTGCAGACCAAGGAACCCAGCTACACAGTCTATGCTACGAGTCGTCGTGGTTCTGGCGCAAGGCGCGAAATAGCGCGGCACTTTCTTCCAGGCTGAGGGTTTCGGCGCGGGCGGTCGGCTTTACTCGAACTTGCGTAAGCGCGGCCCGAAGATGAGGCTCCGGATAGGCTGACTTGAGGTTGTTCCAGAGAGTCTTGCGCTTCTGGCCGAACGAGAGCTTCAAGAAGTCGATGAATCCGTCCGCGATTTGGCCATTCCCGTCTAAGCCCAGCTCATGCTGCCGCGGCGCCATGGTGAGCCGCAGGGCAGTGGAATGAACCTTGGGGGGTGGGGCAAATGCGCCAGGTGGAAGGGTGAACATCTTCTCGACGCGGGCATGCAGTTGCGCCGTCGCGGAGAGCAGGCCGTAGTCGCGGCTGCCGGGCTTGGCGGCAATGCGGTCGGCTACTTCGCGCTGAACCAGGATGACCAGGGTCTCAAAATATTTGGAGTAGTCGAAAAGACGCAGCAGAATGTCGGAAGTAATGTAGTAAGGAAGATTTCCGATGACTCGCGCGGGCGTCGGCTTGAACTCGATGCCAGGACGGCTGAGGCCGGGCTTGGGACCGAACAGAGAATCAAAATCGATGGAAAGAATGTCGCCCTCGATGACCTCGACATTGGGGGACGTGCCGAAGCGAAGGCGAAGCTGCGCGGCCAACACGCGGTCGAGTTCGACGGCGATCAGGCGGCGTGCGCGCTTGGCCAGCAGGGAAGTGAGAACGCCGCGTCCCGGACCGATTTCCACCACCGTATTTTGCGATACGTCGCGCAGGGCATCGACCAGCTGCAAGGCATAGCTGTCGCTGGCGAGGAAATGCTGTCCCAACTTGGGTTTGAGTTGTGGCCGGCGCGTGGAAACGACCTTTGGCACGTTGACCCTCTTTTCCTCGGGCATATAGACTGGCACTCAGCCCGTTTGCGTGGTGCGCGGGCGTCGGCCCGCAACATTATTCCATCATAACGTGCGCCCGCGAAAAACGGGCCTTGCCCCGGAGGGTTTCATGCATATCGCATTCGTGGCTTCGGAAGGCGTCCCGTTCTCAAAGACTGGCGGATTGGCAGACGTAGTAGGCGCCCTGCCGCGCGCTCTGGCTGCATTGGGGCATCAGGTAAGCGTCTACTTGCCGCGCTACAAGCAGACGAAATTGACCGACCCGGCGACAGTCGTGCGCAGTATCACGATTCCGTTCGACGATAAATACCGTTTCGCCTCGGTGGTCTCCGGCGGAAGCCAGGCTGGAGTGCGATTTTATTTCGTCGACTATCCCGAGTTCTTCGAGCGGGACGCCCTTTACGGAACCGCTGCCGGGGACTATCCCGATAATGCCGAGCGGTTTGCGCTGTTCTCACGGACGGTGCTGGAGGCCTCGAAGATTGTGGGCGTTCCGAACGTCTTCCATTGTCATGATTGGCAGTCGGCGCTGGTGCCGGTGCTGCTACGAACGGTTTATGCCGAGGATCCGGCATTTCGCGATGTGGGTACGGTGTTTACCATCCACAATATCGGCTACCAGGGGCTTTTCCCCCCTGAGACTTTGCCGTTGTTGATGTTGCCTTGGGATCTGTTCACCATGTCAAAGATGGAATTTTTCGGGCAGGTGAATTTTCTGAAAGGTGCGCTGACCTATTCTGACTTCATCACAACGGTCAGCCGAAAATATAGTCAGGAGATTCAAACCGCGGAATACGGGTTTGGGCTGGAAGGCGTGCTGCGCGGCCGCGCCGCCACCGTTACCGGCATTTTGAATGGCGTGGACTATGACGAGTGGAGTCCGCAGACCGATAAGTTCATCGTGGCTAAGTATTCGCCGCAGGATTTGTCAGGGAAGGCCAAGTGCAAGCAGGATCTGCTGGCGGCTTTCGGGGTGAACCATGCCGATGCGAAGCTGCCGGTGATCGGAATTGTTTCGCGGTTTGCGGCGCAGAAAGGTTTCGATCTGATCGCGCAGATCATGGACCGGCTGGCACGGGAAGAGATGATCGTGGTCGCTCTGGGCGCGGGCGACAAGCCGTATGAAGAAATGTTTGTCCGCCTGAATAAACAGTTCCCCAACAAGATTGCCGTGAAGGTGGCTTACGACAACGCCATCGCACACAAGATTGAGGCGGGGTCGGACATGTTCCTGATGCCTTCGAAGTATGAGCCTTGTGGGCTGAACCAGATTTATAGCTTGAAGTATGGGACGGTGCCGATTGTGCGAGCTACGGGTGGCCTCGACGATACGATTGAACCTTGGGACGCCCGCTCCGGCAAAGGCACGGGCTTCAAGTTCACGGAATACAACGGCGAATCGCTGCTGCTGACGATCCGGCATGCATTGCAGGCCTGTCGCGACCAGACCTCATGGCAGGTGCTGATGCGCAACGGGATGAATAAAGATTTTTCCTGGAATGCCTCGGCGCGGGAGTACGGGAAGATTTACGAGCGGGTGCGGCAGATGCGAGGGGCGGCGCCGGTGGTGGAGAAGGTGCTGGTGTAGGGATCGCCCTTCTGTGGGTGCGAATCAAAGTGTCGGTAAGTATAGTGCGATTTATCGGACTTGTTGGGATCCATTGCGTTGGAGGCCGGCGGATATTGATGCGGTGAAACGCGGGAAGTTCAAGCCAGCAATGCAAGATGGCAAGCCCGTCGCGGTACAGATGGCCGTGGAACTAAGCTTTCGTTCTTATCAGGGCGGAGCGCACCAATCTGGGGCCACGCGGTCGCTGCTAGAATTCGCTTAGTATGGCCGCAGCGCCCCACACCCCGGCTTTGCCCCGTACCATTTTCCACGTGGACATGGACGCCTTCTTCGTCTCGGTTGAGGAGCTTTATGATCCTTCGCTGAAAGGAAAGCCCGTCGTTGTAGGCGGCCAGAGGCATGAGCGCGGAGTGGTGTCAGCGGCTTCGTATGAGGCGCGGAAGTTTGGGGTGCATTCGGCGCTGCCGCTGCGAACCGCGGCGAAGCTCTGTCCGCAGGCTATTTTCGTCGACGGGCATCCCGAGCGCTACCGCGAGTGTTCAGAAAAAGTCTACAAGGTGCTCACCGCTTTCTCACCACAGGTGGAGATGGCTTCGATCGACGAGGCCTACCTGGATATGACCGGCACGGCGCGGTTGCATGGGCCGCCGCTGCGAGCGGCGCACAAGCTACACCAGCGGATGAAAGAAGAAACGCAGCTCAATTGCTCGATCGGCATTGGCTCATCGAGATTGATTGCGAAGGTATCGTCCGCGCGGGCCAAACCCAACGGCGTCTTGTGGATTGTTCCCGGAGAAGAGTCGAAGTTTCTTGCGCCTCTGGACGTGCGGGAGATTCCCGGCGTGGGCAAGGTGATGGAGAACCATCTGCATGAGCTGGGTATCAAGAAAGTAGGAGACCTGGCGCGGCTGGGAGAAGCCGAACTGGAACAGCGATTCGGCAAGTGGGGGCTGGCGCTGGCGGGCAAGGCGCGTGGTGAAGATGCCGGCGGATGGTTCGATACCGAGGTGGGAGCCGATATTGCGGCGAAATCCATCAGCCACGAGCACACCTACAACGAAGACACGGCAGATGCCAACCAGCTAGAAGCTACTTTGATGCGGCTTTCGGAAATGGTGGGGCGGCGTTTGCGGGAAGCCAACTTTCACGCGCGCACAATCCAACTCAAGCTGCGCTACCAAGACTTCAGCACGATCACGCGGGCGCATACCTTTCCGGCAGGCACTCAGCTCGATGGAGAAATTTTCGAGCAAGTGCGCGCGTTATTTCGCAAGAACTGGAAGCTGGGTAGGGAAGTTCGGCTTCTGGGAGTTCAGGCGTCCACATTTGAGGCGCAGGCAGAGCAGATCAGTTTGCTCGAAGGTGGACGCCAGAAACGATGGAAGGACGCACTGGCTGCGGCCGACCGCTTGCGCGACAAGTTTGGCGAGTCAAGCGTTTCGCTGGCGAGCGGCATGCGAGGAAGCTTCCGCGAGCGGACGCAGGAGAATCCGGCCGGGCTGCCGGGAAAGAAGAAATAACCTTGCCGGCAGGGATCCTTCGACTTCACAGGATTGTCCTTCGGACCATCCTGCTAGGCTCAGGACGACAAGGTCCTGGAAGCCGCAATCGCAGTCGCTGCTAGAACGAAGGCCGGGTATCCCGGAAGTTGATTCCGGATCCCGGCCTGCGTCTTGTTGCAACTTGGGAAGTTGGCTAGTTTGTGGAAGGTTGCGAATTGGCAGCGGTTGTGGGTGCCGTGCCCGCTGCGTTCGGCGTGACCCAGCGCACCAACCGCGGGTAGAACGGCGTGACTTCAAACGGCATCTTGTCGCGCGCCGAGGTGATGGCGACTGGAGCCGTCTTCACCATTTCAGCCTTGTCATCCCAGGGATTGATCTTGACACGCCCGCCCAAGGGCAGAGCCGCAACCTGATCCAGTTTCGCGTTGTCGAGCGCCGGGCCTTGTGTGGAAAGCGCGGAGAGACGGTTGATGGTGCCGTTCTCGCCTAATGGATTGCCGAGATGCGTGGTTAGCAGCGCGTTAAGCTGAGAAGCGCGGGCTTGCAGCGCCTTCAGGAACAGGCCGACGTTGTCGAGTTTCTGCGCGTAGGGCGAGTTCTTCAACAGTTCAATTGCTTTCTTGTCGGCGGCGGCTTCTTCTTCCGGAATATGCTTGAAGCCCAGGTTGCTGTAGGTGGAGTCGTCGGAGAACAGCATGCGGTCGTTGAAGGCGTATTTGCTGCCCAGGTTGTGGCCGAGAACGATGTGCGCCAGTTCATGCGACAGAACGGCGGCGAGGCTGGCCTCGTCGGGAAGCACGTCGATTAATCCCCGGCTGATCACGATGGTGTTGCCGACGCTGAAAGTTTCGAGCGGCGCCGTGAGCAGCACACGAGTGCGCACCGGACGCGGCAGATCGATGTTGTTCGTGACTTCAAGGTTGTTGACCACGGTCTGCAGAATGTGGTCCACGTCGCCCTCGGGCGCCAGCAATCCGGCGCGGGTGAGGCGCTCGATGACGTTATCTTCCGCCTGCTGCTGCCACTCCCGCTCGGCTTGCAGCGGAGAAGCATCCTGCGCCGTCGCGCTTTCGTCCTTCACGCTGTCCACACGAATCTGCGTGAGTTCGTCGTCTTTGCCTTCCTTCTTCAGGTCGTAGCCCCAGATGCGGGTTTGCGCCTTGAAGGCCAGCTTGTTCTTCACCCCAGCGCTGAAGTCGCCTTCTTCGCTGTAGATGTAGGAAGGCACCCAGTAGCCCGGAATCAGGTTGAGGCGCCAGCTATCCATGTGGAAAAAGAAGGAATTGCGTGGAGCGGGAACATAGGTGCCGTTCAGCCGCACAATGTTGAAATCCTGATCCTCGACCCAGACCCGTCCCAGGAAGCGTCCCTTGCCCGAGTTCTTTTTGGGCATAACGTCAAAAACGAGGCAGCGGATATCGCCGAGAAATTCGCGGCGGATGTAATGAAATTCGTAGTGCTCGCGGTCAAAATCGGTGCGGTCGGCATACACCATCCAGGAGAAGCCGAGCGGTTGGTACTGCACCTTGAAGAGCTTGTTGAAGCCACCCATCAGGCGTGTCTCCATGCCCTTGTCCTGCTCCTTCAGGTAATCCTTGCGGTCGACCGTCTCGCCCATATCCATGCGCCCAAGAAAATAGTGGTCTTCGCTGGGGACGGGACCCAGTTGGGGATCGGCGGTCAGATTCTGCAGGTAAGTCTCGACGACCGGCGTGCGAGTGGAGAGAGCCTTCATGAGCCCGTGCTCGCGCTCAATGAAGCGATCCACCACCTGATCCATGGTGGTGGGCTGAGGCAGAGCCGAGGGTGTGGGCGCTGGCGCGGTGTTCCGAGCCGTGGTCCCTTGCGCCGCCGATGTGGAAGCAGCGTTCGGGGCGGAGCTCTGCGTGTCCGACGGCTGCTGTCCTGCAGCGCTCACGGAGACTAGCAGCGCCGCTGTGAATATCCATTTCGAAGTGCTCATGACTTTCTCTCCAAATTTCTTAATACCAGTGTCTTAACCAAGGTTTCCCCCGGACCCACATCGCCGATTTGCTCTCGGCAGATTCAGGACCACGAAACGAACTTTCCGGACGAATCCTTCTGTGTATCCAAACTTTTAGTACGCCAACTGAAACAGCACGTGCACGACTGCAGTGGAATCTATGGGCTGTCCCATGCGCAGCGCGGGCTTGAACCGCATCTTGTTGGCGGCCGCGACGGCGGCTTCATCCAAGCCGTGTCCCAGACCGCGAACCACGCGATTCACATGCAGCGTCCCATCGGCGGTGAACATTACTTCAAGCAAAACTTCACCTTCCAGCTTCAGACTGCGGGCCTCATTGGTGTAGGCCGGCTGCGGCTTGTAGGTGATCTCGACAGGTATAGTGGCTGGCCCGGAGTCAGCCTGCGCCAGCTTCGGTCCGCCATGAACCACCTGCTCGGCGCCGAATCCGCCAGTCGAGATGCCACCACTCCGGCCGTCGCCCTTGCTTCCGGTGGCGATGCCGCTACCGAAGTCAGCGCTGGCGACTGCGCCTTTGATGCCTTTGGCTCCGCCCGACCCGTTGCCTTGCCCCGGACCCACGGGCAGGTCAAATGATCCCGCCTGCGCCGCGTACAGCTTGGCGCCCTGCTTGCCCGTTCCTTTCAAGCCATTGGGATCGCCAAAGCCTCCCGTCTGTACCTTCTGGACGGCGACATTTACCGTGGGTGCAACGGAGCTTCCCGAGAAATCTCCCGTATGCAAAAGTTGTGGGCGCGCTGCACCTGCGGTCAGCTTGAGCTGGGGAGCGGCGAACTGGTTGATGACGACCTTGGGTGCCTCCACCTTCTCTGCGGTGGGCGCACGATGAACCTCATGCGGAACGACTAGCTTCGGTTGCTCGAAAACGGGTGGTGGAGGAAGCGGCTTCGTCTTCAACTTCAACCGCTTCGCCTTGACCGGAGCGGGCTCTGGCCGCAGCGCGGGCATGGGGATCAGTTCCGTGACCCGGTAGGCCTTAAGCTCAAGCCGGTCCGGAGTCAAAACCCCAAGATTCACCAGCAGAAAAGTGACCAGAACCACGAAGCCGTAGCTGGCCGCCAATGCGCGTCTGTCGATCTTGCGCTCCGGTAATATCCCGAGCTGAAAACTGTGTTGAGGCGTAGCCATCCATTCACTCCAAGGGATTCCTGGCCGAGGGAGCGGACCGGGATTGGAGTCTTCACAGTAAGGGAAAAAGGACAGTGGGGAAACGTGTCCACGGCTCTTGACCTAAGGTAACCGTGGAAGGAACACTTAGGGGAATTGGGCCCGCAACCGGCCGGGACGCGGATTATAAAGGCGCGTCTGCCTGACGCCGCCGGCGAAACCAGGCGAAGACCGGTATGCCGGCGAGAATTACCAAGAGTCCGTAGAAAGAGTTCGGCCAGTTCTCCCGGAACGTGTAATAGAGAAGGACTGCCGCAACAGTAACGAATAATGCGGGAACAAATGGGTAACCGAAGACCCGATAGGGGCGAGGCGCCTGCGGATCACGCCAGCGGAAGACGAAAAGCGTGCTGCCGGCGATCATATAGAAAAGCCATTCGGCAAAGATGGCCAGTGAAAAGAGCTGTCGGAAATTTCCTCCCAGCAGCAGAAGGATGATTGACAAGACGGCCTGAACCACGATCGCAGTCGAAGGAGTGTGAAACCGGGGATGCACTTCGGCCAGAGCGCGAAAGAAGTAGCCGTCTCGTGCGACAGCGAAGGGTACGCGGGCGCCGCTCATGATGGTACCGTTCAGCGTGACTAACATGGAGATGGCCATGCCCACGGACACGATGGCTGCGCCCATGTGTCCCATCACCAGGGCGACCGCGTCGGAGGCGGGACGCGGCGAGGCCGCGATCGCATTCGCGGGCAGAACATACTGCACGCCCGCATTCACCAGCACGTACAGAACACCGACCGTGGCTACGCCGGCAATCAGCGCAATCGGAATGTTGCGCTCCGGCTTTTTCACCTCACCGGCGACCATGTTCAGATCGTTCCATCCGTCATAAGCCCAGAGAGCCGCAACCAACGCGGCCATAAAGCCGGCGATTCCGCCCTTGGCGCCGGCGAAGGTTCCGGCAAAGTTGGCCCAGCCCCGTCCTGTCGCGTGTCCGGCGCCGCTGAAGCACACGATAACGATGCCGAGAATGATTGCGACTTTCAGCAGTGTGAATACAAGCTGGAATTCACCCGCTTTCTTGACCCCAAGGTAATTCAGCAGAGAAATAAGAATAGCTGCAGCGATGGCGACAAGCTGTCCCCAGGTCACGGCGAAAGCGTGTGAGGAGATGGTCGCCGAATAAAGGTTCTCAGAGAAAAACGAAAAGATAGAGAAAGTGCCCAGGATGCGCACCAATCCAGTGGCGACTGTCGCCACCGACGCTGGTTTCGCGATTGCGAACCATGTCCAGCCGTAGAGAAAACCACCCAGCGGACCGTAAGCGTCGCGGACGTAAACGTATTCACCGCCTGCCTGCGGTTTCATGGCGCCCAGTTCGGCGTAAGTAAGCGCGCCGAAGAAAGACAGCAGGCCGCCCACGAGCCATGCCAGATAAACAAGTTGGGCGGAGCCCACTGCCTGCATCATCTCGGCGGGCACTAGAAAGATTCCACTGCCGATGATCGTTCCAACCACAACCGCGGAGGCGTGGCTTACGCCAAGATCGCGAGCAAGTTCAGGACGTTGGGTCGGATCTGGCATGAGCGAAGGCTGAAAGTATACGTCAGCGGCTGGGAGTTCTTGTGACGAAGAACGAAAGCTCTTAATCGTAGAGATCGCGAGGAAAATCCATAGAGGCAGGAGAAATACTATGCTCGCTGCACGGAGCTTGCTACATATCCCACTGCAAATGTCACCATCACTCCAATCATGACCCACCACGTCCATGGGACGTGCGTTCTCTGCCACAGGTATAAGTCGACACTCAATCCAAACACCATGCCCACCGTTGCTCCGCGCTGATTGGCTCTGCGCGTTAAAACGCCGAGCAGGAAGACTCCCAGCAGAGCGCCATAAGCCACCGACGCAATCTGCAGTCCGACTTCGACCACGCGCCCAGCTTTGTGGAGAGAGAACACGGCCAAGCCAAACAGAACCAGCGCAAAAAAGAACGTGGCCAGCCGCGAAAGTCGCATTCGTCGCTGCTCATCCGCATCCGGCCGGAGGCGGAGATAAAAGTCCATGATCGCGCTCGAGGACAGAGAATTCAGCGCCGCGCTCAGGTTCGACATGGCCGCGGCTAAGATCGCCGCGATCAGCAGGCCGGAGACGCCGTGTGGCATCTGCCGGACGATGAATGTGGGGTAAATTCGATCGGGCTTTCCGAACGCCGCCGAGGGCACACGATAGTAGGCCCACAGCATTACACCCACGATCAGGAACAGCGCAAACTGAAACAGAATGGCGACGCCACTCGAAAGCAGCGCCGTCACGGATTGCTTTCGGCTGCGAGCCGCGAGTAGGCGTTGCACGATTAGTTGATCGGTGCCGTGGCTGGCCGTAATAAAAAAAGTTCCGCCGATCAGGCCCGCCCAAAATGTATAGGGAAGCCACAAACTCGGGGTGAAATCGAAGACTTGCAGCTTGCCTGCGCCCGCGGCCGCGGCATGGACCGCGCTCCATCCTCCCGGCACGAGATGCAGGATCGTCCACAATCCCACCAGCGTTCCGCAGACGTAGATAACCGTTTGCACCACGTCGGTCCAGATTACGGCCGCCAGTCCGCCCTCGAACGTATAGATGAGCGTCAATGCAGTAATAATCGCAATGGACGCCACTTCCCCCGTGCCCAGCGCGATGGCAACCACAATCGACACGGCATAGACGCGGACGCCCTCCGCTGCCGTGCGCGTTAGCAAGAAAAGTCCCGCGGTCAGCGACCGCAGCCCCCTTCCGAAGCGGCGTTCGATGAGTTCATACGCCGTGTAAAGATCGCCGCGAAAATAATGCGGGAGCAGGACGAAGCTGATCACCACACGGCCGATCAGATATCCCATGACAACTTGCAGGAATGTGAGATTGGTGTCGTAGGCGAGGCCGGGGATGCTGATGATGGTGAGCGTGCTGGTTTCGGCGGCAACGATGGAGAGTGCGATCGCCCACCACGGAATGTCGCGTCCCGCCAGAAAATAATCGCGCAAGGAGCGATGCCGCTTGCGGAAACGGAGTCCGAACAGCGTGATGCTGACTAAGTAAAGCGCGATGATCGCCAGATCGAGTTTGTCGAGGCCCATGCTTTCAGCTGCGTTGGTTTGAGCCATTATGGCCGTACTTCAACTTTCTCGCGAGTGAGAGTCTATGGACCTGCAAGCGCAACTCTTCGAAAAGTGAAACCTCGAGCGGGGAGCTGCCTGTGATAAAAATGACTCCGTGGCTTACTACCTGGGTCTTGATGGCGGGGGCAGCAAGACAACTTGCGCTGTGGGCGATGAAACCTCGCTGCTTGCACTGGCCGTGGCTGGCCCCAGCAACATCACTCGCGTTGGAGAGGTTCGCGCTCGCGAATCGCTACACCAGGCGATAGGCCAAGCCTGCGCCGAGGCGAAAATCGCCCCCCAACAATTGAGTCGCGCCTGCATCGGCGCTGCCGGTGCTGGACGGGAAGAAATTGCCGGCGTCGTGCGCAACATGGTCGCGGAATTGATCCCCGGGAGCATCGAAGTTGTGGGTGATATGCAGATCGCGCTGCAAGCCGCTCTGGGCGCGGGACCGGGGGTCATCGTAGTTGCGGGGACGGGTTCGATTGCCTACGGGCGTGATGCGCGGGGAGAAACTGCCCGCGCCGGGGGATGGGGCTTCTCCGTTTCGGATGAAGGCTCGGCTTACTGGATCGGCCGCGCCGCAGTCGCCGGATTGCTTCGCGCGGTAGACGAGCCCGCGGGCGATCCAGTAGCGCAGCCAACGTCGTTATTATTCCGCGAGATGAAATCCCTCTGGAAGACAGAGTCCTTCGAGGAGTTGGCTCGCGCGGCCAACTCTAATCCGGGCTTTGCGGCGCTATTTCCCGCAGTTCTGGCTGCTGCCGATTCCGGGGACGAACTGGCGCGGCAAGTGTTTGCGCAGGCGGCTCGTGAGCTAGCGCGACTCGCCCGCATCGTCCTGCTGCGGCTTTTTCCTGAGTGGCACGAGGCTGTCCCATTGGCCATGGCGGGCGGAGTCTTTCGTCATGCGCCGATGATTCGAGAGCTTTTCTACAATGAAGTTTGCGCGGCGCATCCACAAGTGGTTCTTGACTCCGAAGTGGTCGAACCGGTTCACGGCGCGTTGCAACTGGCGCGGAGAGCCGCTTTGTGAGCGCCGAAATCGATTATGGATTCGGAAGGAATGCCACCCGAGTCGGAGCAGCACCCCTTGGCTCCTGAGTCCGTCGCTCAGCTGCGGAACGAGGACGGCCTCCTGGCCCTAGTCGAGCGCCGCGACCTGCCTTCGGAAACCCTGGAAGAAATCGGCCGGAACCCAGCGGTGATGAAGTCACGAAAAATATCGGTCGTCCTCGCCACTCATCCGCACACCCCGCGACACCTCGTGCTCCGGCTGATTCGGCAGTTTTACACCTTTGATTTGATGCGCTTCACGTTGCATCCCGCGGTCGCTGCTGATTTGAGGCGCTTAGCCGATGAGCAGCTCATCGCGCGCCTAACCTCCGTCACGCTGGGGGAGCGCCTCACCCTCGCCCGACGTGGATCGCAAGCCGTTGCCGCTGCCCTGTTGCTCGACCAAGAACCCCGCGTCTCGCACACCGCCCTGGAAAATTCTCGGTTGACGGAAGCTGCCGTCATCAAGGTACTCTTGCGACCGAAAGGGTCAGCTTTTGTCGAGGCGGTATGCCATCATCCCAAATGGTCGCTGCGGCAAGAGATACGCGTGGCGCTGCTGCGTAGCCCACACACGCCGCTCGCCCGGGCTTTGGAATTTGCCCGCGCTCTTCCTCCGCCGTTTCTGCGCGACATTCTGCACACCTCACATTTGCCGGAGAGGACCAAGGCGTACTTACGGGAAAATGTGAAGGAGAAGACGTAGGATTCGAGGCTGGATTGCGCTTAGCGTCCGCCGCTGATTTCCAAAATAGCGCCAGTTGCATAAGAGGCGGCTGGGGAGAGCAACCAGAGCACAGCTTCCGCCACTTCGTGTGGTTTCCCAGATCTTTGCTTGGGAATACTCTTTGCCAGGCGCTCCAGTCGGTCAGGCGCGCCGTTGGCGGCATGCAGCCCAGTCTCAATCAATCCAGGAGCAACCGCGCTCACGCGGATTCCTTCGGTGGCGACTTCGCGCGCAAGTCCAATCGTGAAACTATCGATCGCGCCCTTCGACGCAGCGTAGTGGACCCACTCTCCGGCGGAGCCGATGCGCGCCGCGCGCGAACTCACATTCACAATTGCACCGCCCGCTCCCCCGTGTTTGGTGGACATGCGGCGCACGGCCTCGCGTGCGCACAAAAATGCTCCCGTCACGTTTACCGTCATGACCTGCGCCAGAGCCTCCGCGGTGACTGACTCCACTCGCGAAAATCCCCCTGTAATGGCGGCGTTATTCACCAAAGCCTTGATGGGACCCAGTTCGCGATCGGCAGTTTCGAAGAGTCGGACGATGTCTTCTTCGCAGGAAAGATCAGCGTGGATCGATCGAGCGCGCCCACCGCCGGATTCGATCTTCTCCGCGATCGCCCGTGCTTCGGCCGCACCGGTGGCGAAGTTGACCGCCACAGAATATCCGCGCGCACCGGCTAGCTCCGCGATCGCGGCCCCAATTCCCCGACTTGCACCGGTCACGACTAGCGTGCCCTGATTGCTCAGCATGGAGTCACTTCATCGACAACGGGTCAGTTTAGCAAAGCTTGGAACCTCAGCACATGAGGACAGAGGCGAACTCCAGGGAGAACGTGTGTAAAATATCGGGTCATTCGTGGAGGCTGCATGAAATCGTTTCTGCTGGTTCTGGTAGCCATGATGTTGGCGGTGATCGTTGTCGTGCCCGGCGCTCATCCGTTGGTTTCAGCCTCGTCGAAACCAACCGCAGAGATCCTGCGGCAGATGGAAGGCGAGTTCATGAAAGCCGCGGCCGAACGCGGCTCGGCCGGTTACATATCTTACTACGCCGACGATGCGGTCGAAGTGCCCAACGGTGCGGCGATTATTACAGGAAAGGTAAACATCGCTAAGACCATGGGATTTCTTGACGACAAGAATAACCATCTCAGCTGGACTCCGGTGGGCGCTGATATTTCGGCTTCAGGTGAGCTCGGGTACACCTATGGTACCTATGAATTTCGCTCCGTCGGCAAAGATGGAAATCCGGCCGTAGAGCACGGAAAGTACACGAGCATTTGGAAGAAGCAGGCGGATGGGAGCTGGAAGGTTGTTCTCGACATGGGAAACTCTTCGAACAGCCTCACACCTTAAACGCACAGGTCGCAAAGAAAGGCCGCGGAGATCGGTAAGGAGACTCTGAGTTTCTTGTGCTCTCCGCGGAAGATCTCAGCCGTCTCTGCGACTCACTATTTCTCATTTCCTCGAAAGTGATTGCTGATCGCTTCGGCTTGCACCCGGGTAACAACGGCCGAGAGAGCGGATGCGTCTGCCTGTTTTACGGCCTGCAAGCTGCCGAAGTGTTCGAGGAGACGGCGCGTGGTGCTCTCGCCTACACCGGGAATCTCTCTTAACTCCGTGGAGCGGTCACGCATCTGGCGGCGTTTGCGATGGAAGGTCACGGCAAAGCGGTGGGCTTCGTCGCGAATGAGTTGAATGAGATGCAACACGGGCGAGTGATGATCCAGAACAATCGGATCTTTCTCTTGGCCGTAGACGTAGAGTATTTCTTCTCGCTTGGCAATGGCGGCGAGCGGCTGGTTGATGATCTCCAGCGCTTCCAGGGCTTCGGCGGCCGCGTGCAACTGGCCGAGGCCACCATCGATCAGCACCAGGCTGGGCATGGACTTCTCTTCCTGCTGCCGGCGCTTGTAGCGGCGAGTGACCACTTCACGCATGGAGGCGAAATCGTCGACCCCCTCGACCGTGCGGATGATGAACTTGCGGTAATCGGATTTCTTCATCTTGCCGTCTTCCCACACCACCATGGAGGCAACGGTCTCGGCGCCTTGAATGTGCGAGATGTCGAAGCACTCGATGCGCTGAGGTAGCTCGGGAAGGCTTAGAACATCCTGCAATTCTTCCTGTATAGCCTTAGCGTTCGGCTTGAGCACGCGGAAACGCTGATCATAGGATTGTTTGGCATTGGTCCCCGCCAGGTCGATGAGGGCGCGCTTGTCGCCGCGCTGGGGGACCAAGATGTGAACGCGCGCGGCGCGAGGATCGGATCCGGCTACTTGCTCCGAGAGCAGGTCTTCCAGAACTTCACGATCCTCGAAATCGACTGGGACGTAAAGATGGCGCGGCACGTAGGGCTGGCCGATATAGAGCTGCTTGAGCAGGGCGGAGAAAAACTCACCTGGATGAAACGCGTCGGTAGTCGCAGAGGCTGCCGAGCTTTGCTCGGCTGGACAGCCAGGCCCGGCTGCCCACTCATGTTCTCTGGGAGCTCCAACATCCCCTGAGGGGGATGCGAACTGCGGCAACTCTTCCCAGAAAAATTCTCTACGGTCGACGACGCGTCCGCCACGCATGTGAAACAGATTTACGGCGAGCATGCCGTTTTCATAGTGATAGCCGAAGACGTCGGCGTCGTCGCCTTCGGCCGCGGCGATGCGCTGGCGCTCCTGCAACTGCTCAACGGTGGAAATCAAATCGCGGTAGCGGGCAGCTCGTTCATACTCCTGCGCGGCGGCGGCTTGCTCCATGCGCTCATGCAGCGATAGAGCTAAATCCGTGGGGCGGCCTTCGAGGAAGAGCTTTACGTCGCGAACGGCCTCTTGATAGCTCTCCGGGGTGGTTAATTCCTTCACGCAGGGGCCAAGGCAACGCTTGATGTAGTACTGCAGGCACGGACGCGGATGAAAACGGGTCAGGTCGACCTTGCACGACGGGATCAGGAAGTTGCGGTGAATCAGATCGACGATGCGATAGGCAAGGTTCGCCGGAAAGTATGGGCCGTAGTAAGCGCTGCCATCTTTTCGCAGACGACGCGTGACATAGACGCGCGGCCAGCGCTCACCCAGAGTGAGCTTGACGTATGGGTAGGTCTTGTCGTCGCGCAGCAGGATGTTGAACCGCGGCTTGCGCTGCTTGATGAGATTGTTTTCAAGCGCCAGCGCTTCTTTGTTGTTGCCGACGACGATATAGTCCACATCGACGGCCTCGCGCACCAGCGTGCCGGTTTTTGAATCTTCCCAGCGACCTTCGTGGAAATAGCTGGCTACGCGGCTGCGCAGGTTCTTGGCCTTGCCCACATAGATAACTTCGCCCTCGGCGTTTTTGTAGAGATAAACGCCCGGTTCGGTTGGGATCGTACGGATTTTTTGCAGAAGATCCATGCTAGGGTCTTTTTTATTTTATTCGATGAGCAGCGTGGCCGGTGTGCTCGCCGAGAAGGACTGTGGATTACAGCTGACACGCGTTTTGTGATGTCAGGGGTCGGAGACGAGGAGATTTCAGGGTGGAAGATCTTGAGTAGAAGATCTAAATCGACAGGACAAACAGCACAAGTCGTGAGGAAAACTCGCCGGGCCGCGCGTGCGAGCCTCGCCTGGCAAAGGATCCCGAACCGTATAAAATTTCCCTAGCCTATGTGCGGATTGCGTTGCGCGCACCCCTGACAGGCGACGGCCGGTATGCGATAAGTCTCCGCAAACTATTGAAACAATATATACTTGTACCTAGCGAGATCAATGCGGGAAACTGGCACGTCCCGTGCAAAAGTAGCCAGCGGGATTTGCAGTTGCCAGCGGACGGCCTAAGGATTGCAACTTAGAAATGCGCGATGAACGCAGGCGCGCTGAGAGAAGTAAGCTGAAAGAATTGACAAGGAGCTCCTCCACTATGAACCGCACTTCGTTGACGATTTTCCTCGCAGCTAGCATGGCAGCCACCATCGGCTGTACAAGCAAAAACTATGTAAAGCAACAAACCACACCGTTGATCAACAAGACCAACGAACTTGACGACATGACGGCGAAGAACAGCCGAGACATTAAAGACGTCGACGCGCGCGCCCAAGCCGGAATCCAGGCGGTGAACGCCAAGACAGCTGAAGTCGATCAGAAAGCGCAGGCCGCCGGTCAGAATGCAGTCTCGGCGCAGCAAATGGCGGACGCAGCCAACGGGCGGGTCGGTGTTCTGACGAGCACGGTGGCGAACCTCGACAACTATCGTCCAGTGGCCGAGACCTCCGTGAAGTTCGGGTTTAACCGGGACAATCTGACGCCGGAGGCGAAACAAGCTCTCGATCAGATGGCCGGCAGCATCGCGAGCACTAAAGGTTACATTATTACCCTGGAAGGTAGCACGGACTCGGTGGGGTCGGCTGAGTACAATTATGACTTGAGCCAACGGCGGGCCAGCTCAGTGATCCAGTATCTGGCTTCGAAATATAACGTGCCCGCGCACAAGATTTATGTAATCGGGCTGGGGAAAGACAAGCCGGTGGAATCGAACAAAACCAAACAAGGGCGTGCCGATAACCGGCGCGTGGACGTCCGCCTGATGACTAACACAGTGGGCGACACGAATCAGCCGGCAACAACGCCAGCAACGACAGGGCAGAATAACCCGTCGTCGATGTAAAACAGTTTCCTCCTCTCCGGAGGATTTATCGCAGGCCGCTCTATCCTCCCCCTTGAGCGGCCTGTTTTTTGTCTGGTCAGGCGTGGATCCCACGCTTGCTCGCGCCTTGGTTTCATCGGTCGCCCGGGCGGGTTAAAATAAGAGGTATGGTTTCGCGTTTCTTGGTATTCGCTTTTCTAATTCTGGCGGTGGCGGCATCGGCGCAAAAAGGCAGGACCTCCGACCCGAACCAATCCAAAGGGGCTGTGCCGGACTCGCAGGACTCTCCTCGTTTTGCGCCGCCACGTTCGGATAGCGTGGAGGTGAACGACTTGGGATCCGCGGCGGGGCAAAGTTCCAGCAAGGACACGCAGATGGATTTAACGCCGCCGGACGACGACGCCAAGGCCCACCCGCAGAGTTCGACGGCCATGGCTGAGGCTGAAGCCGAGATGCTGGGTGGCAGCAACGGAATTACCGAGTTTCACACCTGGGATCCGCACAAGGCTGCCAAGAGTGTTGAAGTGGGCGATTTCTACTTTAAGCGCAAGAACTACAGAGCGGCGGAGGAGCGCTATCGCGAGGCTCTGCGTTATAAGGACAACGACGCCGTGGCGACCTTTCGCTTGGCGGTGAGTCTCGAAAAGCTTGGGATATTGGACGACGCGCGCCTCGAGTACGCGAGCTATTTGAAAATTCTGCCGCACGGACCAGAAGCGGAACAGGCACAGAAAGCGGTTGACCGGCTGAAGGCACAAGCCGCAGGAAAGTAGCCGCTGATCGCGGTGGATTATAGAGAGGTACGGGGTCTTCGAGTCCGCACTGCCCGCATTGGTTTTGCTTGTTTTTGTCCGGGTTGAGCAGCTTTGGTCCTTCCGTCACCCTCGCTCGGGACGACCTTACTTTTGCCTTCCTCACCCAAGACCAAATTTGCGGGCCACTTAGGGCCGGAGCCGGTTCTACCTTTCGATCGTGCACTCTCCGCCACCATAGCTTCCACAGCATCCAGACAGGCGTGGAACATTTGCGTCCGCAACGGCCCCACGGCGCCTCCCCGGATCGCAAGCATCGCCGTTCCGTGCATCAGCGACCAGATCGAGAGCATAAGCCGCGTATGCTGCCGGGGAGTTCCTCCCAGGCGCTGCGTAAGCCGCTCGCGCAAAAGGTTGAAAGATGGCCACGGTTCGTGCAGGGAAGGGGGCTCGGCGAACTTGTCATACAAGACTTCGTAGGCGTGCCGGTGCTGGAGGGCAAATTCGAGATAAGCCTGGCAAGCTTGCGGCATCGTGCGGGATTGTCGAAGGGCGGCAAAAAGCTCGGAGCGGGTCTGGATACGCAAAGCGCGGAGAATGTCGTCGCGATCGCGATAGCGCTCGTAAACCGTGGGTGTGGTGGTGCCGGCGGCCTTGGCGACGGCGCGCATGGTCAGGGCTTTTTCTCCGCCCTTGGCCCTCAGGCGGCTGGCAGCTTCCAGGATGCGTTGTTCGAGTTGGGGATCGGCTTGTCTGGGCAACGGCTCGACTCCGGAGTGAAAAGGATCAATGCAGGGGTCCCAAAATAATTTAAACCGCGTTTAACTAACAATGTACAATATATCGATGCCGAGCATTACGTAATCGCGCAGGCTGTGTCCTGCCGGAGCCTGAGAAAGTTTTGTGCGGCCTTCCCCCCAGTCGGTGGCTCCGGTAGAAACGCGCCGCATCCAGCAGACACCAGGCACGGAGGGTATAGAACTTGAACGATGCGCTTCGAAAACAACTAGACGCTGTCCGGCTGGCGTCCGACCTTCGCACGGCGAAAATAGAATTGCTGAGCGCACAATGTGCCGCGGATCGACTCCGCTTGCAGCATTCCGTGGCTGACATCATTTCTTTCGGAGAACCTGAGGCACTGAAGGGTGCAATTGCCTCCGCTGGCGCATTGTGCCGCTTTTTTTCCTCCCTCGAGAACCAGCTCAAGCAGGCTGAACAGCAGAAATAAACCATCTGCGTTGTTTTTGGTTTTGTCTTTGCGACCATCTTCCGGAAGCACAAGCGCGTCTATTTCTCCACTCGGATAAACTCGCCGGTGGTGGCGTTTATTGCAACCGTGAGCTTGGCGGCATCGCGAGAAGCACCGTAAATCGCGTGCCACACCAGTTCGTTGGTGTTGTGGTTCCAGTCGCAGACGTAAATCACGGGCATGGATGGATCTTTCTCCAGAATCTTGTCCCCACCATGTTTTTGCGCCGAGGCGAATGCCTGATCGGAATCGACCTTGAGGAAGGCGACGTCAAAAACCTGTGTGGAGGCATTGCCGGGGTTGTACACGTCCTCATTTCCGGGTGAAACGCCACGCGACGGAGCGTCTGGGGCGTTGCTGCCGGACCAGATGAAAGGCTTCACGCCACGCTGCACGGCGGATGCGAAGCTGGCGCGCCAGACCGCCGATTTCCCGTCCTTGCCGTCCCCGTCGCTAGTAGGAACGGACTCGATGCGAAATGGTTTTGCATCGACAGCGTAACTACGGGCCGCGATGAAGACCTTCTGAAAAGCAGCGCGTCCAGTAAGCAGTTCCGGACCCTTGGGTTCTGGTTTGGCTTCAGGCGTGGTTGCCGGGTTGGAGTTGCAGGCGACAAGCAGCGCCAGAATCGAGAATAGGAAGGCAGAAGAAGTCTTTGTGGCTGCGGGACGCTGCAAGTAAAAAGGTTGAACAGTAGCTCCGACGTCAGGGGTCTTCAGCTTGGCGAAATCCCGCATCTTCATTACGCCCTTCCTGTTATAACTTGGGATGGTTTTATGGTCGCGCAATATTCTACCTGATGCGCGCGGAAACGCGAGTTGGCGGCATGGATTCTTTGCTCGGAAAGTTGAAACTCGCTTTGGAGTCGGCGGTCCAAGGCATGTCGGAGGAGCAATTGAAGTGGCATCCCCCGGAGAAGTGGTGCGCGGCGGAGGTGCTGGAACATCTGTACTTAACTTATACGGGAACGGTGAAGGGATTTGAACGAGTGCTCCAAACGGGTAAGCCGATGGTGAGTCGAGCATCGATACGACAGCACATGCGGGCATGCGTTGTCTTGGGACTTGGCCACATGCCTTCGGGAAGGAAGGCACCCAAACATACCGTTCCACGAGGTCTGGCGGTAGAGAAGGTAAAGGCGGAAGTTGGGCCGAAGATTGCCGCGATGGACGGGATCATCGAGGAGTGCGAGGCTCGCTTCGGACACGGCAAAGTGCTGGATCATCCGATTCTGGGTCCGCTGACGGTGGCGCAGTGGAGAAAGTTTCACTGGGTGCATGGACGACATCATGCCAAGCAGATTGAAAGGCTGCGCCGACAGGCGGGGAGCGAGATAACGTCGAGCTGAGTGTGAGACATAACCACGAAACGCCGGCCATTGGCCGGAGTTTTTTGCCTGAAACGGAATTAGAAGCCCGCGAGGAGTTCGGAAAGCTTGATCTCTACGGTTCGCGCATGGCGGCGGGAACGCCAGCCTTCCGGGCCTCTTCCTGCATGTCATCGAGTTTCTGTTTGGCGTCGTCAACCACCTTCTCTTTGTCCGCGATCTTCTGCTTGTAGTCCGCGTCTTCCTTGTCCCACTGAGCGGCGTTGCGCATGCGGTTCCCGGCGTCGGCGTACATGGCGGCGGCCCGGAGCTGGTATTCCTTTTGCAGCACGTCCAGTTCGCGCGAGGCGAGGTCGATCGAATTCTTCTGGGCCGTCAGCTTTTCCTGCCAGGATTTCCATTCGGCTTGTTTCTTGGCATGTTCATCGTCGACAGGTTTTGTTTCAGTGGCGTTTTTGTCATCGCCAGGAGCGGCCTTCGCGGATTCCGCGGAAGCAGTCTCTTCAGTGCCAGCGGGCGCGGCTTGCCCGACGACAGAGAGTTTGTCCTCTCGGGGAAGATTGTCGTTGTCAAAAACCTTGGGTTTGGCTTTGGCGTTCGGGTCCTTGTGAACCTTGCGGGCATAATCGCCCAGCGAAGATTGGTCGGGCGTCGCCGTGGGCGCGGGCGCTGTGGTTTGTGCCGCTGCCAGAGAGCCAGCCAGGGTTGTGAACAACGCGAATACGAATCCGAAATGCGTCATGCGCTTCATAGCTTCCATCCTCCAACTGTTTTCCACGATCTTCAGCACTATCGGTCACTCTTTAAGTCGCTCGGCCTACCGTACTGGCACGAGGGTTAGGCCGAACTGCATTCCGTTTCTCCGCAAGAAATCCTCCGATGCGGCGGTCCAGATTCGCAGCCTCGCCGGCGATATCCGCGGCCAGTTGCTCAGCCAGATCGGGATCGCGATTGCGCGCCAGTTGCTGCGCATACCCCGCGATCGTGCTGAGCGAAGTGCGCAGCTCCAGGGCCATCTCCGCGGAGATTTCACCGTGCAATTGTTGTTGGCGGCGGATGCTTTCAAACTCGCTGCGATCGCCGATCAGACAGGCCACGCCGAGCAGGCTGCCGTCGACTGCCGGAACGGCGGAAATCGTAACCGCGATGTGCAGTTGCTCTCCGGCCGGAGTGGTGTAGTTGGCTTCAAGTTGGCGGCGTTTGCTGCCCTCGCGCAGAACGGCATGCACTTCCTCCACAAGCGGCACCGGCGAGTCCACCGGGCCATCGACCGCCACGGAACCGGAATCAGGCGAACATACTACGGCGTTGCGGAAAACATCTTGCGGGCTCATCCCCGACAGTGAGCGGAAGCCCAGGATCTTTTTGGCCGCGGGATTGGCTTGCTTTACCAATCCGTTGTGGCCGAAAACCAACACCCCAGAAGGGAGATTGGAAAGCACGGTCTGACTGAAGTTTTCCGTGGTGCGGGCGCGACGTTGTTCGGTGAGATTCTGCAATTGCAGCTCGTGTTTCTGCTGCTTCAGTTGCTGGATGACGGTGTTGTACAAATGGACCGGCAAAGCTTCCAGACTGGGAGGAGCGGCGCAATCGAGATCCGCCTCAGCGGCGAGATTGCTGCGCAATCGGCGGATCAGGAAGGTGGCGAACACGAACGCGCATACCGCCATAAACAAAACCACGGTGGCGCGCAACACCAGCGGATTGGCGAGGAGCCTTACCACCACAGCCTCCCGTACCAATGCAAGAACTGGTTGCCGACGAAGAGTGCGAATAAGGCCATGCTGCCCAAAAAGACACCGAAGGGCATCTGGTAATGGCGATAGACCATCTGCGCGGATTGCCATCCCCGGCGGCGCGCGGCTTGCAGGTTGGCCAGCCGCCGCATGAACCGATGGGTGCGCTTGATCCAGACCAGCAGTACCGTAGCCAGGCCAAACAGCGACCCGGCGAGTGAAGCGGTGAAGATCGTAAAAATGGTGAGCTTGATACCGAGAAATGCCCCCACCATGGCCATCAGCTTGACGTCGCCGAAGCCCATGCCTTCCATTCCGCGCCAGCGCAAATAGGCGGCCCCCGCTCCGTAGATGAAGGACGCACCCAAGGCTGCACCCAGCAGGGAATCGAGCAAAGAGAGCAGGTGAGCCGAGATATTGGCGCTGAAAGGCAGATTCAGCATTCCCGGCAGAAACTGCGAAGCCACGTCATTGACCGGAACCAGCAAGCTGAACACGATTCCAAGAAGCAGGCCAGGGATCGTCAGCTTATCTGGTAGCAGCTTAGTTTCGGCATCAGTGAAGATCAGGCCCAACAGGAGAAATCCAAAAACGCAATATTTCAGCGTGGCCAGGGTGAGCCCGAAGTAAGCGTAACAGCCAATGAAAAGAGCACACGTCAGCAACTCGATGAACAGGTAGCGCGAGGAAATTCTGGTCTTGCAGTGTCGGCAGCGGCCCTTCAGAAGGAGCCAACTGATGACCGGCATATTGTCATAAAAGGCAATCGCTCTCTTGCAGCGGGGACAGGCCGAGCGCGGCGTCACCACCGACAAACCTAAAGGCAAGCGATAGATACACACGTTCAGAAAGCTGCCAAAGGCCAGCCCCAGGATAAAAATCGACGATGCAAAAAGAGGGTCCACTGAGTTTGTGGCGTTCTGCGGAAAGTGCCGCCAAAGTTGCAGGGCGCACGTCTTCCTGAGAACGCGGACAATGCCGAATCTTGAGTGGATTATAAGGCGCTGGGGGCGGGGAGGACTAAGTACCGAAGTCACTGTCCGAACGGACGACGCGGGTCAGGGAAAAGCAATCCGCAATAGACTGCCTTCCAGCGCGGTCGAGGTACGGTCATAAGCGGGCAGGCGTCCGTTCCAAAGACTCCAGTTGCGCGGTACCAACCGGGTTTGGGGCTCTGCTAGGTCTTGCCAACTATGGTCCAGTTGTTCACGGACGGAGAAGGAGAAGGCGCTCGTAACAGCTATGCTGTTGGTTGGCAGGGAATTCCATTCGAACAACGTCGCCTGGAGTGTTTCCGTGATGGATTCTGACGGATCCAGACAAAGAATCCAATCAGAGCTTGCACGTTCAAGATAATGCGTTGCCGTGGCTTGGCCATCGGCCGGCAGGATGCGCGCGCCGTATACGCGAGCGACACGGCAGGTCGCGTCGGTCGAGCCATGGTCCACGATCAGAACTTCGGCGCAGGGAAGAAGTGTCTCCAGCGCCCGACCCAGGCGCAGAGCATCATTCGAGGTGTGGAGCAACGCCGTAATAGGAGGCATACGAAACGGTCGGGATTGCCTTCCTAAGTCTACGACGACCTAAACGACGGCGGCGAATCTCAGCGGTGTGTTTCTGGCCGTGGATGCGTGAGGAAAGCGGCGCCGCTCGGTACGCCTAGCTCCTGCTAACCGAGAACTGCATGCTGCCCCTAGCGTATGAACTTGTAGTCGACGATCGAAGCAGCTAAAAGCCCGGTCCCAGCTTCCGCGGGTTCAGCTCGCACTTCCTCTTCATCATCTTTGGAGCGGATGACACGGCCTTGGCACAGCACGTTGCGATTCTTCTGGCCGGAGATTTCCTCGGGCATTTCAAACACCATCTCAATCAAAGCGTTCACCGGCAACTGCTGCGGCCCGCGGAATAGAAGTCCGGTCTGGCTCAGATTGTCGATGATGCCTTCGTACCAAGTGCTGGTGTTGTTGACCCGGTAACGAAGCGCTACGTCCAGCCTTAAACGACGCGCCCGCGGGGTCCACGACGGCCGTTTCTCGCGCGTGTGGCTGCGCCGGATCCCGGTCTCCGGTTTCGTGTGTTCCACCCGCTCGGTGCGGCGCATGGTAGTCCAGTCATACTTGTATTCGGCGGCACATAAAAGGCAAACCTGGTAGTAGTCCCCGTCAGAACCCCGCCGAGGCCAAGAGAACTCGTGTGAGCAGCGCCCAAGCATAAGAACATCCATGATTTTCTGCGGCATGATGGTTACTTTCGGACCAAACTTCGGACCAAAACAGGGAGCGCCGAAGGCAGTTTCATCATCTCCTGAACCCTGATTCTTGGGTAGGTTACTTTTGTGTGGGCGCGGTGTGGGATTCGCGAGATTGACAACGGAACTTCGGAAGGAAATAGATCTAGTTGGCAGCTGGCGTTTTCCAGACCGCCAAGCGGAATCTAGCTGCTCTTGGCAGAATTGTCGGCGACTCGAATCGAGAAATTCACAACAATTGTGGCCTTGGTCTCGACCGGCTGGCCGTTTTGCAGATAGGGCTTGAAGTGCCACTGGCGCACCGCCTGCTGCGCCGCTGCCGTCAGGATGGAAGGGCCGCTGAGCACCTTTAGGCCCTGGATGTTGCCATCGGCGCCAACCACCGCCTGCAACACCACCGATCCCTGCACTTTCATGTGCTGCGCAAGCAGAGGATAGGTCAAATCCACCGACGCCAGACGCTCGCGCTCAGCAGCATTCGTAGCCTGATTGGCTGCTGGAGTCCGGACGCGATTGGAATCAGTCGGGATTTCCACTTTCGCCGCGTTGCTTCCGGGATGAACCATCCGGTGCGTGTCCCCTGCGACCACTTCGATGTCCAAAGGCGGCAGAACGGCCCGCTTCGTCGCGACCACCGGAGAGCCGGAGTTAGCAGCTTTATTTTTCGGCGCTGGAACGGCCCCTACGACCGTAGCCTTCTCGGCGGGATGGCTTTTGGGAGCTACTGTCGGCGCGACCACTTGGGCTGCCTTGGCTGGAGCAGGCGCCGGCTGCTGTACTTTCGGAGCGTTTTGCGAGTTGCCCGCGTCCGAGTTCACCGCCTCCTCCGATCCAAACCAGAAGTCGTGGTCCTTCACTAGGACGACAGCGAGAGCCAAAACCAGAAGGGCCAGGGCGATCACCAGCCGGTTACGTTCTTTGCTTGGCCGACCTGTTGGCAAATTGGCGTGCCCACCGGCCTGGGGTCTCGCAAGACCTGCCTGAGGCCTGGGAGCCGTCGCCTTTGCATTTATGTCCAGCATGGCGTGTCGTTCGGAGCGGCCTTGGGTCGCCCTTGAGAAATAGCCTCGGTCTTGAGGTCCTCTTAGCACCCACCCATCTTGGGGCTGTGATGGTGTTATGACAATGGCACGATTAAGGGAACGCATGGCCCGAGAGTGCCAGAGAAACCGGTTGGAAAGCGTCCCGGGGAGCCCGCAACGCGTGATCTGGATCACAGCCCCGTGTCCGCCGCTTTGGGTAGAGTATGGTCACAATACTATGGGCGGATTCTCGATACTCACCAACCGCAAGCGCGCGATCGTGGCTCTGGTGCATTCTGTCGTGTTCCTCCTCATAGCGGTACGGCAAATGCTTGCGGCCAATCCGGCCCCGGGTATCTGGTTGCCCTCGAGGGTTCATACCGGCACGTGGGTCCTCTGCGGAGTCTTTGCCGTGGTTTCCTCGATTCTCTTGTGGCTCTTGGTCATTTCCCGCGGAGGGATGGAAAAATTCTATTTCGGATTCTGCACGATCAGCGCCTCTTCCGGCCTTCTTCGCACTGCCGCCGGTGATCAGGCGTTTCACGCCGGCCTCTACATAAGAGTCATTATGCTGGTCAGCGCGGTACTGGTTGGGCTGCTTATCGTTCGCAGGCATTCCCGCGGCCATTCCGTCGCCCCTAACGTGTCCCCGGAATACGCTGAGAGCGGTTCGTAATCAGTTCGCTAAACGCATTGGCCTGGGTTCCTCGTGCCAGCGCGGTCCTGGAAACAACGGACCTTTTCCCTCATGCCCTGTCCCGGCCTCAAAGTGTATTATCGCGGCATGGATCGCTCTTCCGCGCCGGACGTGACTGCCTTTATCCTGGCTGGAGGCAAGAGCATGCGCATGGGCACCGACAAGGCTTTCGTGGACTACGAAGGCCATAGCCTGCTGGAGCGAGCGCTCGAAATCGCGTGCTCGGTTACAACCGGGGTTCGTATCGTTGGAAGTCGAAAGAAGTTTGCCCAGTTTGCCCCGGCCGTGGAAGACATATTCCCTGACCATGGACCTTTGGGTGGAATTCACGCCGCCCTGCGGGCTTCGTCGACAGATCTTAACTTGATGCTGGCGGTAGACATGCCCTTTGTCCCCGGCGCATTTCTGAAATACTTAATCGGGCACGGCCGCAATTCGCCTGCGGCTACCGCCGTCATTCCGCGTGGCAATGGCCGCTGGCAGCCACTTTGCGCCATTTACCGCCGGGATTTCGCCGATGCCGCTGAAACCGCATTGCTGGCGGGACGGAACCGGATCGACCTGCTGTATCCGGAGATTCACCTTCGGGTGATTGAGGAAGAGGAGTTGCAACGCGAAGGATTTTTCCGTGATATTTTCGATAATCTCAATACTCCAGAGGAACTAGAGGAGCAACGAAGAACGTAACCGCAGTTTGCATAGACCTGACCTGAGAGCCACGAATGCCTGAAACCCTGAACCATCCTTACATCGAATTCCGCGAGGTTTCAAAGGCTTTCGGCGAGAAGCCGGTTCTGGATCGCGTCAGCTTTGACGTGATGCCTGCCGAAACCGTTTGCGTCCTGGGCCGCAGCGGCGTAGGGAAATCGGTCTCGCTGCAGCTTCTTATGGGATTTCTCAAGGCGGATTCTGGGAGGGTCATCGTCGCTGGCGAAGATATCACCGAATTTTCTGAAGAACAGCTGGAAGGAATCCGGAAGAAAGTGACCATGGTCTTTCAGAACGGGGCCCTGTTTGACTCGCTCACGGTGGGCGAAAATGTGGCGTTCGCGCTGCGCGAAACCCGGGAGCTGTCGGAAGAGCAGATCTATCAGATCGTCGACGGATTGCTCCAAATGGTGGGAGTCAAGGAGATGCGGGACCTATTGCCTTCGGATCTCTCCACCGGAATGAAAAGGTCCGTGGCCATTGCCCGCGCCCTGGCGGCGCGGCCGGAATGCATTCTTTACGATGAGCCCACCACCATGGTCGACCCGCTGATGGCGCAACTTCTCGGAGACCTCATCAAGCGGCTCAAGCTCCAACTGAGCCTGACCAGTATCGTGGTTACTCACGACATGCGCCTGGCCCAGAAACTTGCCGACCGCGTGGTCTTTCTGCATGAGGGGAAAGCGATTTTCTTCGGTCCATATGCCGAGATGGAAAAATCCACCGAGCCTATCGTCCGGGAGTTCCTGGAGTTGGACGAACTGAAGATCGAATGTTAAAGGCAGCGTAGCTTCGCGGAAAGCAGTGTTATCGTCAGCCGGCGCCAGGCTCATGGCCTGCCGCGCCATCCCGAAGGCACCGAGTCCACACTCTTCCTCGAGAATTGCCGGCGCACGATGGTCAGAAAAGCTTCGACTGCGGGATTGTCGAGCCTGGGTTTCAACCCAATGTCGATCGACGTCCAATAGGGAGAACGGAGCTTCTTGTAGATGACTCCCGGTACCGCGAAATTTGCGACGCAGGCCGGAGCCAGTGATATACCCAACCCGGCTGCCACCAGGCGCACCAGGGTTGGCCACTGGGGAGCCTCCTGGACAATATGGGGCCGGAAGCCTTCGCAGCATGCGAGAGTGCGATCGAAGGCAAGGGGCCCCATCCCTCGCGCAAAGAGTATAAACGGCTCATTTCGCAGGTCTTCGGGACGAACGGCGGCACTACCGGCAAGTTTATGACGAGCCGGGAGTACCGCAATGAACCGTTCTCGCAGGATCGATTCCATCGACAGCCCATCTTGCGGTTCGCCGTCGCGAAGAAAACCTAGGTCCAGTGTTCCGTCCAGCAGAAGGGGGCGCTTGCTCGGCGGTGACCACCTCTAGTAGCCGCAATTCGACCCTTGGATACAGGCGGCGATAGCCTTCGATCGCTTTGGGCAGTGTGGTTAGCATGACCGAGCCGCTGAATCCCACGGTCAGAACGCCTTCCTGTCCGTTCCCCAACCGTCGCGCCATTTCCACGTCATCATGTACCTTCGTGAGGGTATTCTGCGCACGCTCCCTGAAGTACTGACCAACCTTGGTCAGCCGCACACCGCGGGTGGTGCGATCGAACAGGGGATATCCCACGATCCGTTCCAAGCTCCTGATCTGCTGACTGAGCGGCGGTTGGGCCATCCCCAGCTGCGCCGCCGCCTTGCTGAAATGCAGGGTCTCGGCGACCGCGAGAAAGTACCGTAAATGCCTAAGCTCAATCTCTGGGTTCATATTCATGTCGTCTCAGTCAAGATGATTCAGATATTGGACATATCCACGTCTCAGATTCTATCGTCGAATGGTCAGGGAGGGGTGATGCACATGACTTCTGCTGAACAACCATCCCGGTCGGTGGCGGAAATCGGCATCCGTCAGTTTCAGCCAGGGGATGCTGCTGCGTTCCGAAGGCTCAATGAAGAATGGATCACCCACTTCTTCCGTATAGAGCCGAAGGAGGAGCTCATTTTGGCCGATCCGCAGGGAACGATTCTGCATGGGGGCGGCAGAATATTCTTCGCGACCGCCCGCGAACGGCGCGTCGGCTGCTGCGCTCTCATTCGTTTGAAAGACAAAGAATTTGAGGTGGCTAAGATGGCCGTCGAGCCGCTGCACCAGGGAGCCGGCATCGGTCGCAGGCTGCTTCTTGCGGCGGTCGAAGAGGCGCGAAGGGCGGGCGCGCAAAGACTCTATCTGGAAACCAACCACGTGCTGAAGCCCGCGATCCGGCTGTATGAATCTCTGGGATTCCAGCACATCGATGCGAACCGCATAATTCCCTCGGCATACGAGCGAGCCGGTGTGTACATGGAATTAATATTGGCGTGACTTCTTGTGATGCAGATAAGCCCAGTCGAGGCGGCCAGAAGAGAAGAACTCCGCGCCGGATTCGGCGGACACCGACAGTAGCTCATCCACACAGCGATCGCTTGATATAGCCGCTGCAAGTGAGGATCGGGAGCCTGGGATATTTCGCAAACCGCACGTCACTGAACGAAAGCCGGCATTGTACGAATGTCGACCCACGGTCGGATGTAATCATACGTGCATGCACGCAATCGCCGCACAGTCCGGGATTGTTGGCGGTGATTCCTTGGGAAGTCGGCGCATCCCCGGCGTCATGCATGGTCACAAAATCAAGTCCGACCGAATCACATCTACTACTTACCACTGATCACGAGACACTGAGTCTGGCCCTTAGAACCCCTGTCGCACCAATTCTTCCACCGTGAGCGAGTTCTCCATCGGTTCGCTGCTCATCATTTTCTCGACGTACTTGGCAATTAGATCCGCTTCGAGATTCACGGGATCGCCAGGCTTGAGCGAGTTGAGGTTGGTCATCTCCACGGTATGCGGAATGATGGCGATGGTACAGTGTCTGCCTTCCAGGTTGGCGACCGTAAGACTGATGCCCTCAATGCTGATAGAGCCTTTATAAACGGTGTATTTTTCAATCTCGCGCGGCAGTTCGATGCGCAGCCAGAAGTTGTCCGAGTCCGCGATGCGCTCCAGAGCGACGAGCTTGCCGACGCCATCCACGTGTCCTTGCACGATGTGACCGCCGAAGCGGCCGTCGGCCTTCATGGGCAGTTCCAGGTTCACTAGAGCGCCTTCGTGCATGCGCGAAAATGACGTAAGGGCCCAGGTTTCCGGAGCCAAGTCGGCGCAGAACGAACCTGGCTTGATATCGAGCGCCGTGAGACAAACGCCGCTCACGGAGACGCTGTCGCCGGGCCTTAGTTCCTTCGGAGTATTCGTAGCTGCAATGGTGACGCGGCGATTTTCGCCGTGCTGTTCGATGCGGGTGACGCGTCCTACTTCTTCAACAATGCCTGTAAACATGAGGACCTCAGCAGCTATCCGAACATCATAAACCCACCACCGAGACGGGGACCGAAAGTTTAAGCTGGCCATTTCCTCCGCGGGGTCCTGCGAGAAGCGAGTATCTTGATTTCGAGGACAAGAACGCCGAGCAGGAGCCAAGACGATGACCGAAGCGAGCCGCCGCCAGTTTACCATCGAAGTCTGTGCCCTTACAGGTACGGCGTTGTTGGGTAGCAGGACAATTTGGACAAGTGCTTTCGCCGAAGAGCCACCATTGTCGAGAGGTGATTTGCTCCATAGCATGAAGTGGCTGAACGATCCGGCTTGGGTCACTATTTCAACCGAGAAACTCATTGTGCGTGCCCGACCGAAAACAGATTTCTGGCGAAAGACATTTTATGGATACGTCACCGATAACGGGCATTTCCTTCATCTGCCGGTCGCCGGGGATTTTGATTTCGTGGCTCGCATCGATGGCCAGTATGCGGCGCTCTACGATCAGGCGGGACTGATGGTTCGAATCGATGCGCAAAACTGGGTGAAGTGCGGTACCGAATTCTTCGACAACGCCCGCCACGCCAGCGTGGTCTTCACCCGTGAGTTCTCCGACTGGTCGACGATGAACGATCTGGCGACAAGCGGACCAGTCTGGTGGAAAGTGGTTCGTAAGCCGGATTCTCTCGAGACTCTATGCTCGGTAGACGGCAAGAACTTTACTTCGGTCAGAATGGGCTACCTGGTTCCTTCCGCTTCAGCCGAAGTTGGCATCATGTGCGCCGCTCCCGAGGGCCCAGGATTCCAATGCGTATTCGACAACCTCAAGCTGACGAAGCATGACACGGGCAAGGAGCCCAAGACTTAGTCTTCGTAGGGATTACGCAAATATCCTTCCACCGCGAAGTCTTCTCCGAAGCGATGCAAGTGGAGATGCTTTATCTGCGGGGCGCCATTCATATCGCGGAAGCCGGCGCCGATGGCGAATGGAACCGATTCCTCAGCCGCGAAGATCTTGGGGGCGAAGTAGAAAAAGATCTTGTCGACGATTCCGGATGAGAGGGCTGACCCGTTTACGGCGGCGCCGCCTTCAATCATCAAGCTGGTAATCTCGAGTTGTCCCAGACGCTGCAGGATCGCATGAATGTCCGGACGCCCACCCGTGGCAGCAGGCAATTGTTCAACACGAATCCCACGGGCTTCCAGTTCTCTCTTTTTCGCCGCTTCGCCGAAAGAGGAGAAAACCAACGCATCGCTGCTGAAGCTGCCATCATTCGCTACGCTCCGCACCAACCGCGATTCCAACGGTAGCCGAAGCTGCGAATCCTGAATCACGCGCAGCAACGGACGCCGGCGTGTTTTGCCGCTGCGATCAGTCAGCAATGGGTCGTCAGCGAGAATTGTCCCCACGCCAACCATAAGGGCATCGCTCTGGTGGCGCAGTTCGTGCACATGAGCTCGTGCCGCTTCTCCCGTGATCCATCCACCGGCCGGAACTCCCGCCGTGCTTTTGGACGTCGCGCTGGCCGGAGGTGCGATCTTGCCATCGAGCGTCATCGCGGACTTCAGTGTTACGAGCGGAGCGCCGTGGCGAATATAGCGCGCGAAGGCCTCGTTCAGGCGACGAGCTTCCGCTTCGAGCCGTCCAACCTCCACGTCGATGCCGGCGGAGCGTAATTTTTCGAATCCTCGCCCGCTCACCTTGGGATTGGGATCGGGCATGGACGCTACCACGCGATGTATCCCGACGGCAATCAAAGCTTCAGTGCACGGCGACGTGCGGCCCTGATGCGAATGCGGCTCAAGATTGATATAGAGGGTGCCTTTGCGGGCTTTGTTACCGGCTTGCTCGAGGGCGAGAACTTCAGCGTGCTTCAAACCATCGTACGTGTAAACGCCGGTGCCTGCGATGTTTCCATGCGCATCGACGATAACCGCACCGACATAAGGATTGGGTGACGCGAGGCCGATACCCTGACGGGCAAGATCAAGAGCACGGTGTAGAAAGCCTTCGTCAAGGGAGTGGTCAGACATTTCGGATCGTTCCAGAGAGACCTCAGCCCACGAAGGCTCTGAGTCACAGAGAAGAGCAGACTTATCTTTCTCTGCGATTCCGTGTCTCCTTGGTGCAGTAGCTTTTATTCGAACAGCGAATCCACAAATTCCTTCGGATCGAAAGGCAGCAAGTCGCCCACTTTCTCGCCGACGCCGACGAAGCGCACCGGCAGCCCCAGCTCTCGCGAGATCGCGACGACGACACCGCCTTTCGCGGTGCCATCGAGCTTGGTGAGCACGATGCCGGTGACGCCCGCTGACTGGGTGAATAACCGCGCCTGCTGCAAGCCATTTTGTCCGGTGGTGGCGTCCATGACGAGCAGCGTTTCGTGGGGAGCTCCGGGAATAATCCGTTGCGCAGTGCGCCGCATTTTTTCCAGTTCGGACATCAAGGTCGTCTTGGTATGCAGACGGCCGGCCGTGTCGACAATCACGTAGTCTGTATTTCGCGCGGTTGCGGCCTGCAGTGCATCGAATAGCACGGCTGCGGGATCGCCGCCAGGCTTGGTCTTGATCACTTCCGTGCCGGTTCGCGCCCCCCAGATCTCCAGTTGATCAATCGCCGCCGCGCGGAACGTGTCCGCTGCACAGAGCAATACGCTCTTGCCTTGCGATCGAAACACCTGCGACAGCTTTCCGATGGTGGTCGTCTTGCCAGTGCCGTTCACGCCAACCACCAGAATCACTTCAGGGGTGCCGTCCACTTTGTCCACCGGACGCGTATTCGCCGCATTCAGAATAGAGAGCAACTCTTCCTTAAGGAGCCGCTTCAGCTCTTGTACATCCTTGATCTGCTTACGGTCGGCTTTGTCGCGGAGCTTACCCAGCACTTCCTGCGTGGTGGTGGTGCCCAGGTCGGCGCCGATCAACGTGGCCTCGAGATCGTCCAGCGTCTTGCGGTCGATTTCCTTGCCCAACGAGACGACCTCTTCGATGCGCTCGGCGAGGTTCTCACGCGTTCGCGTGACCGCCTGCTTCATGCGCTCGAACAGACCGGTCTTCTTCTCTTCCGTACTGCCAAACAGAGTTTGAATCATAGAAGTCCCAAAGCTCGATTATAGCGGTCAGGAGAGCTCGCTCGCGGCTGCGCGCAGCAGGCCCCAGACAAATGACTAGACGCGGGTTCTTTCGAGGTTGACAGGTTCGGCGCCGGGAGGCGCAGGATCCACCGCCGCTGGCAGGTTCGAAACCGGAGCTACTGCGACGGTTCTTTTGATAGCAACTCGCTGGATGCGAATCTCACCACGTGCGTAAACCGCTAGCAGGGCTCTCACAGGGACGGGATCGAGCCGCTTGCCGGAAAGATTTTGAATGATCTTCAAAGCCTCTTCCGGAGTGTGTGCCTGTTGATAAGGACGGTTGGTGGTCAACGCATCAAAAGTATCGGCTACCGCGATCACACGCGCCAGCTCTGGGATTTGATCGCCTTTGAGGCCGTAGGGATAACCGCGGCCGTCGAGAGCTTCATGGTGAAGTTCGATACCGGGGAGCATCTCGGCGAGCTGGGTTACCGGACGCAGGATATTGGCACCCTTGGTGGTATGGGTCTTCATGACCTCAAATTCTTCCGCAGTAAGCGCCCCGGGCTTTCTGAGGATGCGGTCTTCGATTCCGATTTTGCCCACATCGTGAAGCTGCGCGGAAATCTGCAGCGTCTCCATAAAATTGGCTGGCAAGTTCATCTCCTTGCCAATCATCATGGAGTACCGCGTGACGCGATCGGAGTGACCACGAGTGTAAGGATCCTTTTCGTCGACCGCGCCGGCCAGCATCTGGATGGAGCCCAAGAAGAGTGCGCGATTTTCTTCGGCGGCTCGCTTCAGATCTTCGACGAAGTGTTCGAGTTCCTGCGACATTGTGTTGAAAGTCTCGGCCAATTCGCCGATTTCAGTCCTGCTCCATAGATGCACACGTTGAGAAAAATCTCCGCGGGCCAAGGCGCGGCTGGACTGGGTGAGGATTTGCAGGGGATTCGTAATTCGGCGCGCCGCGAAAATGCTCACGGCGATGCTGAGCAGCACTGCCATCAACGCCAACAGGCGTGCGGTGCGCTGCATCTCATAAACTCCGCGATAAGCCTCGCGTTGCGGTTTCTGCACGACCACCGCCCAGTCCAGCGCCATCACAGGGCTGTAGGTGCCGAGCATTTCCTCACTGTCTTTGCCTTCCTTGACGGCGAATTCCTTAGTGGCGGCCAACTGGGCCTTGTTGCCCTCATCCACAAAATTGCGGACGATCTCGAGGCTCTTCATGTCCTGGCCGGTCACATATTGCGAAATGCCCGCAGCCACCAGTCGTCCCTGTGCATCCACGACATAAGGAATCAGGCCTCCGCCGCTCACTTCGTGCAGGCGGCGAATCAGGAATTGCAGATCCACGACTGCGCCCACCATACCCAGAAAGCGCCCGCCGTAACTGACGGGACTGCTGACCAGCACAACTGTGCGCGAAGACTTACCGTCTTCCACCTGCAGGGCCTGGCCGTTATAAGCTCGCCCATCGCGGGCCGCGTCGAACGCGTGCTGCAACTCTCGCTGCAGGAAGGCATCCGGCGCAATGCGCCCAGCAGAGATTCCTTTTGCGTCAGAATTCAGCAATGTGGCATACGCAAGCTCGTCGGAGGAAGAAACGAAGTTTTCCAGCAGCGCGCGCAGCTCTGGTGCCTCAATATTCTTGCTGCCAATGTCGCCGCCGCTGGCCACCTGAATAGCCGACGAAAGATTAGCCAGCATCATCCGCAAAGAGCGCTCGTGCTGCGAGAGGTCGTCCGCTAAAGACCGCGTCACGGTGTTCTGCAAGAGCATCTCGTTGGTCTTCAGCCGGTCGCGGTTAATCGCCTCCACTTGCGCGGAATAGAAATACATAGGCACGATGCTGATCACCAGCAGCACGCCAAGGATTACATACAGAATGGGAATACGGCCCGGAGTGGACTTTGTGGAAGACGAGTCGCTCCCCTGAGTTAGTTCGGAAGCGCCGTCGATCGAAGTGGCGGCGGATTTCACAGGTATCTATAGAATTTTACCGGGATGGAAGCGGACGAAGGCGGAATACCATTGCCTTTGTCATTACCAAAGTGTCTTCCGAAATGGCCTCTTGGCGCGGGTTTGGCAAGAAAATGTCACGGCGAATCTATGTTTTTAAGGCTTCGCTTTTGCTGCTGCGCGTCATCAATTCGTAAATTGCATCGCGCGGTGCTTTGCCTTCATGCAGGATCGAGTGCATCTGCTCCGCGATGGGCATTTCTACGCCATGAGCCCGTGCCAACCCCACCGCCGCCGTCGTGGTGAAAACTCCCTCGGCAACCATGCCGTGCATTCCAGCAAGAATCGCGGGCAGCTTCAGTCCGCGGCCGAGTTCGACCCCAACGCTGCGATTCCGGGAGAGACCGCCCGTGCAAGTGAGTACTAGGTCCCCCAGACCGGCGAGGCCAGCCATCGTTTCTGGTTTGCCACCACAAGCCACCACCAGCCGCGTCATCTCTGCCAAGCCTCGCGTAATGAGGGCAGCAATGGAATTGTGGCCCAGGCCAAGACCGGCACTAACGCCAGCGGCGATGGCGATCGTGTTCTTGAGCGCACCGCCAAGCTCCACGCCGATTGGGTCGTCGTTGGTGTAAACGCGAAAGCCGGCGCTGCTGAACTCCTGTTGCACCGTCTGCGCGAGTTCGGTGTCCTCGGATGCGATCGTAATCGCCGTTGGATCTCCACGGGCCGCCTCGAGTGCAAATGACGGCCCGCTGAGTGCGCCGATGGGTGGAGGCTGCTGGCCGTAATTCTTGATCACCTGCGCAATCACCTCGGTCATGCGCAGCAAGGAGGTTTCTTCCAGCCCTTTGGTTGCGCTGACGATCATCGTTCCAGGGCGCAGATGTGGTCGCATTTGCTCGAACACGGTGCGGCAGTGTTGTGATGGCACCACACTTACCACGATATCCACGTCGGCAAGGGTTTCAGCCAAGTCGTTGCAGGGCGCTACGCACGCTGGTATCCGCAAGTCCGGAAGAAATTGCTCGTTTATGCGATTCCGGGCAATGGTGTCGCAAACTTCTTTCTCGTGGGCCCACAGCCGAATCCGGTGAATCTCCTTGCGCCCGAGGATGATCGACAGCGCCGTACCCCAGGCCCCCGCTCCGATGATTGCGATCTCGCTCATACGCGCTTTGCTCCTACCTGGCTTTCCGTCCCGGCAAGCAGACGCCGGATATTGTCGTGGTGCTTGGCGACGATGAGCAGCGAAGTAACTGACATGAGGATCAAAGCCAGTGGCGAGTTGCCATAGTCGTGCATTCCGTACACGAGAAGTGGAAACGAAGCGACGGCGAGGATCGATCCCAGCGATACGTACCGACAAACTGCCACTACTACAACGAAGATACCAGCGGCCACCAGCACCGCCTTTGGGGCGATCACAAGGAAGGATCCCAACCCCGTGGCAACTCCCTTGCCTCCGCGAAAGTTGAGCCATACGGGAAAGACGTGCCCGAGAACAGCCAGCAACGCAGCCATTGCCATCGGCTGATAAGGCAGGACACCGCCAGCAATGTGAGCCGAGAGACAGCATGCCATCCCGACTGCGATGGTTCCTTTCAGGGCATCCAGTAGGAGCGTCAGCGCTCCCAGCACCGGCGATTTGCGGGAGACATTCGTGGCTCCGATATTTCCGCTGCCACTTTGGCGCACATCTTCACCTCGGAAGGTGCGTACTAGCAGATACCCGAAGGGGATCGATCCCAGCAGGTAGCTTAGAGCGGCAATGAGCATGAGTGTTGGCAAGGTTGGTTGTAGGTTTCGGTTGACGCACTACCGCAACTCAAATCTTGCAAGCTTCGCATATTTTGATCCCCCGGCCGAGGGTTGGCTTCGGTAAAGAAAGAATTCGTGGGCGGTCATCGTCCCAAAGTCCGGCGCAGATTCTGCCGCCAGTTTTTCTTGCAGGCGCTGAAAACTACGATTCGGACCGTCCCCTTTTCGCCAGCCTGGCGAACCGGACCCACGCCCGGCTCGTGCCAGTGTGATGTGCGGGCTGAAAGCATACTCCTCTTTCGGGACCTTAACCGACCAAAGGCCTTCATCAATCGCTCCTGCAAGAGAAGTTAGTGTCGAATCTCCCTCAATTCCCACCCAGAATACGCGCGGCGCCCGTACCTCGGGAAAGAATCCATAGCCGCGGAAGTTCATTTCGAGCGCCGAGGCGTCAATGTTTTGCAGAACCAACGTAATCCTCTCGGCCACAGCTTCGGATTTTTCTCCAATGAACTTCAAAGTGACGTGCATCGATTCCGGCCGCACCCAGCGCGCCTGAGGAGCGAGCTCGCGCACCTCGTCGAGGAAGCGCGTGATCCGCCCGCGGATGTCGTCATCAATATCGAGCGCGACGAAAAGGCGCATAAGCAATAGCTTCTAGCTACGGGCTTCTAGCCCCTAGCCAGCAGCTAGAAGCCAGCAGCATTTCCTTCACATCAACTTCCTTCGCAGCATATCCAGCGCCAGTGTGGTCGCGAACCAGCGAATGCGTTTGCGATCACCCGGGAAACTTCGCTCAATCACTTCTGTTCCGCTAGCGCTGGCCAGCGCATGAAACACCAACCCTACAGGCTTCTGTGGCGTTCCTCCGGAGGGGCCGGCCACACCGGTGATGCCGACGCCGAGTGTTGACTCACAACGGTAACGGATACCCTCCGCCAGGGCTGCGGCTACTTCACGGCTTACGGCTCCGTGGCGTTCAATCATGTCGGCGGGCACTCCCGCCAGTTCGGTCTTTACGGCATTCGAGTAGACGATGGCGCCGCCGCTAAAATAGCGCGAGCTGCCGCCAACCGAAGTAATTCTCTCGCCGAGCAATCCCCCGGTGCAGGACTCCGCCACAGCCACGGTGGCGTTGCGCATCTGTAGCCAGTAACCGACGATCTGCTCGAGCGATTGTCCGTCTCGCGAGTAAACGACATCGTCGAGTTCCTCTTCGACCGCATCGGCGGCTTCATCGACTCGCGCTTGGGCCGCCTCCGGAGTCTCAGCCCGCGACTTGAAGTGCAGTTGAATTTCCCCCGCTGCCGCCAAGATGGTGGTCTGCACGTCGGTAAATCGTTTGTAGATGGGCGCGACGCGCGCGTCGACGTGAGATTCTCCCAACATGGCAACCTTCAACACTCGCGTTGCCAGAAACGCCGTCGGCACTTTGGAGCGTAATCGTTCGCGGCACTCCGCTTCGAAAAGTGCTGTTAGTTCGTGAGGAGGGCCGGGCAACAGGATGATAATCCGTTCGCGCCCGTCGAACTTGCCGCTCATCCATTCTCCCGGCGCGGTTCCGTTGGCATTCGGCAATACTGTTGCGCCCTCAAGAACCTCCGCCTGCTTGGCGTTGTTGGGGGACATTTTCCAGCCGCGCGCGGCGAAGCGCTGTTCAATAAGTTCGAGAATCGCTTCATCGCGCCGCAAAGCAACCCCCAGCGCCTGTGCCACGGCTTCGCGAGTAAGGTCGTCTTCCGTTGGTCCCAAACCGCCGCTGAAAATCACGATCTCGGACCGGAAGAGCGCGTGCTGCGCGGCCGCAACCAGACGCCCGAGATCATCTCCCACCACACTCTTGAAAATCACTTCGACACCTAACTGGTTGAGCTGCTCAGTTAGATAAAGGGAGTTTGTATCCGTGCGGAAGGGCGTCAGTAACTCGGAGCCCACCGCGATGATTTCGGCGTTCACGGCTAGAAGTGTAAATGAAAAAGTCGGCAGACGCGGATCGGACTGAGCGGCTGAACCAGGTTTCTCGCAACTACTCCGGCAAAAGTGATAGTCCTTGAATGTTCCACGAAAGGTGATGCACAGCGTCTGTGGTTGCCAGAATCACGCTTCGCGCGGGAGCAAAGGCTAGCCCGACCAGGCCGTGGCCGGCGACTTCCAGGCTGGCTTTAGTGCCATCCGGCGTAATCTTCACGATCCCACGCTTGCCCGAGAGTGAAGCTGCCACATACAGATTTCCGGCTGAGTCAAAAGCCAGGCCCTGAGGGCGTCCTAAGCCTCTGAAAAACTTGTGGACCGTCCCGTGCGGATCAATTCTGTGGACCGAATCAAAGCTCGACGTGGTTGGCCCCGTCACAAATAAGTCGCCTTGAGGGCCGAAGGCCAGATGGTAGGCCGAAACGCTCGGCTCCAGGGTAGCAAAGACAAATACTTGCTGGTCGCGGCCGATTTTGAAAATTGTGCCGCTGCGGTCGCCCACGTAGAGATTCTGATTTCGATCAAAGGCGATGCCAGTGGCGATCCCCATCCCCTCGGCATACGTCGTCATGGTTCCATTGGGCGCGACGCTATATACCGCACCATCGTGACGCGAGGACACATACATCTGTCCTTGGCGATCGAACGCGATGGCGGTGGCATTCATCATCTCCGCCACAAACGGTTTCACGGTATAGTTGGTGTCAATCTTGAAGATCGCGACCGGAACCTTTTGGCCGCGTGAACCGGAGAATGTGACGCAGATGTTGCCTTGAGCGTCGAGCGCCGGGTTGGTTACCGGATGCAGATTCTCGGCCACGGGAACGGCCACCTTAACCGTGTGCGCGTTGCTCACGTGACCATCGGTGGCCACCACTACGGGTCCCGAGGTAGCGCCCTCGGGAACGCGCGCGACCAGAAATGAATCCGAGCTGATGACGATTCCGCCTTCTACCTCGCCAAACTGCACACGCGGACGCTCGAACTGCTGTGGGCGCAATCCTGAGCCGGCGATGCGGACCTCGCCCCCCGCCAGAGCAAGTACCGGCGAAACGGATTCAATGTGCGGTCCGCCGTTCACGCTTTTCTTGCCCAGAATGCGATCGGAAAATCCCATGAGGAAAACACTCGCACTACTTTAGAAGACCAAAGTGCAGAAAGAGATGCATAGCAACCAGAGCGTACAGACCGGCAGCAATATCGTCCAGCACGATCCCCGCCCCGTCCGGAATTGCTTCCAATTGTCGCACCGGCGGCGGCTTGACAATATCAAAGGCACGAAAAAGTATAAAGCCCGCCAGAAAAGATTTCCACGCGAGCGGCACGGCGATCAGAGCCACCAATTGACCCGCTACTTCATCAATCACCACGAACTGAGGGTCTTTCCTGCCCGCACCGCGCGCGACCCGCGTAGCCGCCGGAATGCCGATCAGCGTGAGCAGCGCTGCCAAGAGAATTGCAACCGGCGTTCGTAGCGACGGCGAAAGGGAGCGGGCCAGCGCTGCCCAGAGCAAGACGCTTGCGAGCGATCCCCATGTCCCGGGCCCCGGCCGCAGCCGTCCGATACCGAAGAAGGTTGCAATGAGCGTGGCCCATCGAGGTGTCTGCCAGGTCGCCCCAGCCTGCCCTGAGCTTGCCGAAGGAACTGCGGGCGGGACGTCGGCGCTAACACCGAGTTCCGCCGAACGTTTCACGAATCTTCGTCCGAATCTTCAGCAATGCTCTCCCGCATCTGCTCCTCCGCGTCCGCAGCCTGCGATGGAATCACATAAGCGCCGCTCGCCCACTTGCCCAAGTCAATCGTGCGACAGCGCTCGCTGCAGAAGGGAAACTCCGCAGCCGCGTGCTTGACGACTTTCTTGCAGATGGGACAACGGAGTTTGAGAGTGCGCTTGCGAGGCATAGTCGGAGGAAGCTCTGCTTTCGAGAATTTAAGACGAACTACAGAATCCTTGCTACCAGATCATAATCGTGCGCTTCGGTGATCTGACAGCGATAAAATTCGCCCGTCTGCGGAGTTGTCTCCGGAGGAAAGTCATTCACGAAGACTTTTCCGTCAATTTCGGGCGCATGCATCGAAGTGCGGCCTTCCATCAGCAAATCAGTCTCTTCCGACATTCCTTCCAGCAGCAAATCGAACTCCTGTCCCACCAGCATTCTCTTTTTCTTCTTGCTGATTTGCCTCTGGACTCCCATCAAATGTTTGCGCCGCTGCTCAATCTCGCGTGATGAAAGCTTCTTGTCCAATCCATACGCACCCGCCCCCTCTTGATCGGAGTAAGAGAACGTTCCCATCCAATCAAACTGGGCCTCGCGAACGAGTGCACACAGCTCTTCAAATTCCTCTTCAGTCTCTCCGGGAAAGCCTACAACGAACGAGGTGCGTAATGTGAGGCCGGGAATCTCTCGCCGCATCTTGCTAATCGACTTTAGAAAAACCTCCGCTCCGCCACCGCGCTTCATGCGCTTCAGGACAGATGCCGAGGCATGTTGCAGAGGCACATCCATGTAGGAGCAAATTGTGTCGTGAGTTCCAATCGTCTCTAAGAGTTTGCCTGTGATCTTATTGGGATAGGCATAGAGGAAACGAATCCAGCGCAGGCCTTCAATCTTTGCCAGTTTCTCGAGCAGCAGCGCCAACCCATCTTTCAGGCCAAAATCTTCTCCGTAGCAGGTCGTGTCCTGCCCGATCAAAGTGATTTCCCGCACGCCTATTTGCGCCAGGCGCTCGGCTTCCGCAACCACAGATTCGAACCGGCGCGAGCGAAACTGTCCTCGCAGCTGCGGAATAATGCAGAATGTGCAAGGATGGTCGCAGCCCTCCGCAATCTTGATGTAAGCCGTAGATTTCGGGGTGGCCAGGATGCGCGGAGTTTCGTGGTCATACAGATAGTTCGGCAGATCCGCAATCGCGCCATCCCATTGCCCCCGGGAGAATCGTCCCTGCGCAGCCCGTGCGTCGCCTTCTCGTCGCGAAGGCAGCACCACGAAGGGGGAATCTGTTGCGGCTTGGGCCGGAGCGATTCCCGAGGCTGCAAGGATGTTTTGCAACTCGCCGGTTCCCACCACTGCATCCACCTCAGGAATCCGTTTGCGGATTTCGTCACGAAAGCGTTCGACCAGGCAGCCCGCCACGACGAGTTTCTTCGCACGCCCTGAGGTCTTGTGCGCCGCCATCTCCAGAATCGTATTGACGGATTCCTGTTGCGCGCTCTCGATGAACGAACAAGTATTCACAACAATGACATCGGCGTCCTCGGCTCGAGTAGAAAGTTCAGCCCCGGCCCGCGCCAGAAGCCCCATCATCACTTCGCTGTCGACCAGATTCTTCGGGCATCCCAGGCTGACGAAGCCGACTTTTGTGGCAGGAGCAACCCGGGTGTTGTTTTCTGCCCCGGAAGCAATAATGTTTTCGCTGGAAAGCGGGATAGTGAGGTTCTTCGAATGCATGGAATCTAGCTATTTTAACATTTTCTACCGCTGGGCTTCGGTCTCTCCTAAGCCGGCCTCTCATGGGACTTCGGGCACCACGGAAGACAGTAGCCTGAGGATCAAATCTGTGCACTTCATGCTAGGCTAATTGTTACCGGAACAAGGCAGTTCTCCCGCATCCTGCAGGGGAAAATGTCCGGGAAACAGGCCGTAATCGCAGTCCTGATCATGGGGATGTGTTTCCTGGGAGGTTCTGCCGCGGCCCAGGACGAGAAGAATGAATTGACGGGCATTATTGGCCGGACCTTCATCAGCGATCAGGGCATTATAGGCGCCAATTATCCCAACCCGTTCGTACGCTCCGGCAAAGGGCTCACCTTTGAAGTCAACTATTCGCGCCGGCTCTTCGCAACTCCAATCTTCTCGGTTTCGGGAGAGGTGCCCGCTGTCTTTAATCTGGATGAGGATCTCGGTTCGGGCAGCGATGTCGTTCCCTCCGACTACAAACAGATTTTTGTCACCCCCGTGGTTCGCTTGAACCTGTTTCCTTCGACCGCGGTGTCGCCCTGAGTGAGCTTGGGTGGAGGTTTCGGCCACTTCAGCGAGAGTAAGAATCTGAATTATTATGGCACCAATGCAGGAGGTTCATCGACCTCGGGTGGGCTCCAAGGCGGATTGGGATTGGACGTAAGTCCCTTTACCAGGCGCTTCAGCTTTCGCGGGGAAGTCCGCGATTTCTGGTCCGGTACCCCTAATTTACCTCTCGCCGACACGGGTAAGACCCGCCGGCACAATTATTTAGTCGGCGGCGGGGTGA
>Ga0187871_10000127_pt1 | contig 69650 bp, 55 predicted proteins | sample June2016WEW_16_1_FD_132988 | JGI IMG/M metagenome (GOLD analysis project Ga0187871, IMG submission 132988) | Peatland microbial communities from SPRUCE experiment site at the Marcell Experimental Forest, Minnesota, USA - June2016WEW_16_10 | ecosystem: Environmental > Terrestrial > Soil >...
ATCCGCTGCACTTCTGGGCTTTCGATGTCCAGGCGATCGTCGATATCTTTTCCAGCAGCGCGATCCGGAGGGCAAATTCCAGGCTGTTTCGCGGGGAAAAATTCCGTATCGACTCCGATGCCGTGCTCAAGACCATCGATCCCCATGTCGGCCGCTTCCGTGAATCCCACGGAGCACAAATGCCCAGTAATTTTTAGGCTCTTACTATGCGCTTCGTCGATGGCGGCTTTGAGTTCTTCCGGAGTCAGATGTATGTACGCTTTGAAAGAAGTCATGCCTTCGGCGGCGCCCTCGTCAACCGCGCGACGTGCTTCGTCCGGACCGGAAATCGCGTGCATCTGCGAAAAAGTGAGCGGGTTCGATTCCAGGTATGGCGCAGTCAAAAACATGTCCGGCCCGGGGCGCTGGCCAGAGTCGATGGCGCTCTTGATCGCGAGGTCGGCTTGCGGAAACATGCTTCCGGTCGTACGCAAGGTGGTCACGCCCGCGGCGAGATACATCAGTGGAAACGAAACAGGCTGCTCGACGACCAGAATCTTCTTTGGCGTGCTATCAGGCGATATGGTGAAGAGATGTTCGTGAAGCATCACGAGGCCGGGAAAGACGGTTTTGCCAGAAAGATCGATGACCCGCGCATTCGGCGGTACTGAAACGGAAGACGATGGTCCGAAGTCGGCGATCGTTCCGTTGTTCAGGACCAGGGTCTGATCGTCCTCCGCCGAAGACGCGGTGCCATCAATCACGCGCGCATGTGTCAGGGCAATCAAGGGCGCATCCTCTACGATAAAAGCCGATGGCGGTTGTAGCGCACTCCTCAGATGGTAAGCACGCGATACGCGCATTTCGACCCACCCCAGCACAAGAACTAGAATCACGAAGAGGCAGCCGCGGAAAATCCACTTCCAAAATGTACGAAATACACTCATCGGCGGCCCCTCCTTGCTAGGCATTCAATTATTATTTTCTTCCACGCTCGCAACCCTTACATCACAGCCAATCTTACCGGCAACAGCGGCTTGTATTGTCTCCCGTCCCAGCTTGCTCGTTGCAACCTCGTCGAAAAGGCGACTGCTTCGAGAATTCCTTATTTGTGCCTCTGGCGGCTGGGCAGGTTCGAGGAAGCCGAGAATATTTCTAAGCGTGTGCTGTGGCTAAATCCTTCCGATAACCAAGGCGTGCGATTTCTGATCAATGACGTCCAAGCTGGCGTGGCATGGCCGAGCGGCCGCACCGAAAGAGAATAGCGCGCACCTGCCGTTAACACGCTAAGCTCCAGAGTGCCATCGAGGATCTCAATTTCCGCAATCCGATCATCCACAGCCCACAACCTGGGGTGTAAAACTGCCTACATTTGGTCCGGTCACGCGAGTGATCAAGCTTGACATCATGATGTCTGCTTTGCGATCATCAATGTGTGCGAACCACTCTTTCACTTGATGAGGATGTCGCCAAGCTGCTTCGCCGCGAGATTCGCCGATCTGGCGCTTCCCTGAAGGCGGCGGTGAACCACTTTCTTCGGCTGGGTTTGATGGTCTCCGGGAAGCCGGATCGAAAGCAGTTCTCGGTTCATCCAAGGGCATTGGGTTTGCCTCCGGGGTTGAGCTACGACAACGTGGAGGACTTGATCGAGGCGATAGAAGGTACAACGCACAAGTGATTGTCCTCGACGCAAATATACTTTTATACGCGTACGACACGAGTTCGGAGCATCATGCTAAGGCGCGTGCTTGGATTGAGCAGATTTTCTCTAGCGGAGTACCGATCGGATTGCCTTGGCAAACAGTCGCCGCCTTCCTCAGGGTTGTGACGAACCCAAGGCTTCCTGGCAAGCGATTCACGCCCCAAGAGGCAGCTGAGCTTGTTGATCAATGGCTGGAGCAGCCGAACGTTCGCTTGTTGGCACCTGGCGATCAACATTGGGTCTTGCTGCGTCAACTCTTGCTTGATGGCCAAGCCCGGGGCCCTCTCGTGACAGACGCGCAACTCGCCGCGTTGACGACTGAGTACGGCGGCATTCTACATACCACGGACCGCGACTTCGCGCGGTTCTCCGGATTGCGCTTTACCAATCCGCTGCAATAGGCAGTTCCGTCAAAGTGCGACGCCAAGCCGTGAAGGCATGGTTTCGCTACAACTCTGAATCAAGTTGACGGAACGCGAGGCAGCGCTTTTTTGTTTTTGGGGCCCCAAAACATGCACACCGTGGGATCAGTCAGGCCGTAACATCAACGGTTTAGGTGCAGGACACCCGCCATCCTGTGCATTCCAGGACCACCGTTCCATTCGTCCCAGGACGGCGCCGCCGTTTCAAAGGTTCCTAACCCAGTAGCGATGCCTTCCTCATAAATCCGCCGCACATCGGGCCAATCGGCGGACGACATCTGATCAATCCGAACGCTCAATCGCTTTCCTCATCACTGCGCCTCTGAATTAGACTATAGGACTTTCGAAAACAGGAATGCGCGGTTGTGGAATCCAACTCTAAGGGGGTTGGACGCCTGAGTCAACGAAAGGATGCAGACTATTCCTGCCTGATTCTCTGTGTTTTGGACCGGAAGAAATGCGTTATTTAGGCGCTTGCCACAAAATCAGAATACACTGGATATTCCCTTGACCCTGGAATCGTTCCAACCCTGACGCTACTCAGGTGAAAGCAAACGCTCCAAATCATCGGCCCTTACGTTCTGGAGAGCTGGCCCGCTTGGCGGGCGTCAGTACAGACACGTTGCGCTACTACGAGCGTCGCCAGCTCCTCCCCTTCGTGCCGCGTTCTGCGGCTGGTTATCGCTTGTTCCCGAGTGAAACGGTTGTTCGCGTACAGTTGATTCGCGGTGCACTATCCATCGGATTTTCGGTGAATGAGCTAGCCGATATCTTTCGTGAACGCAATAGTGGAGCCGCCCCCTGTCATCGAGTCCGCAAGCTCGCGGCCGAGAAGCTGATGGCTCTCGAAGTCCGACTTCGTGAGTTGCAGTCCTGCCGGCGCGACTTGCGTGAAACCCTTGGCGAATGGGATCGTCTGCTTGCCAAAACTTCCCACGGCAAAAAGGCGCGATTGTTGGAGACGTTTGCTGCAACTCACCCGAAGAGTCTCACTCGGAGATCTCCTCTTGGATTGCTGACTCGCGGCAAACCAAGACAGGAGAAGCGAGAATGAAAACGATCCTCGGGGTTGTAGTTTGCTTGGCCGTAAGCGTCATAAGTACGGCCGCGCAGCAGACATCCAATGGACACAAACAAGAGACAGAAGCCTCGCCAGCTACCTGTCCGATGCATGATGCGCATTCGCAGATGGATGAGCGCGGTGAAACGGGCATGGGCTTTTCTCAGTCGGCGACGACACACCACTTTTTCTTGAAAGCTGACGGTGGCGTCATTCAGGTTGAAGCAAACGACTCCGCGGATGCTGCAAGTCGGGACGAAATCAGGATGCACCTGAGGCACATCGCGCGAGCATTTCAAAACCGAGATTTCGCAATTCCCATGTTTGTGCATGACACGGTGCCATCGGGTGTGCCAGAAATGAAACGACTTCAGAAAGAGATTAAGTACACGTTTGAAGAGAGTGCAAGTGGGGGACGCGTGGTCATCTCAAGTGCCAACAGAGATGCGGTCGCGGCAATACACAAATTTTTGCGCTTTCAGATCGAAGAACACAAAACCGGCGACACAACGGAAGTCCGTTAGGACGTCGAAATTCATCCGCCCGCGATGGCGCCGACGATGAGGAGTGGTTCGGTTCCCGATACGACCGCGTCGGGCAGTGGGGCGTCGGGCTCCTCATGAGAAAGGTCCTCGCCGCAGGCGAAGAAGCGTAGGAACGGCCGACGCGCCTGCGTGACGTGGTCGCGGATCGTCCCGCTCAGCATTGGGTACCGACTCTCGAGCGCGTCGACGATGGAGCGCTGTGTGACGGGCGCCTGCAGGTCGAGTTCCACTTCGCCGCTGATGCGCGCGAGTCCGCGGAGGTGCGGCGGGAGAACGACGCGAATCATGGCAGCGTCTGGACCTCAACCGAAAGCACGCCTGGAAGATCACGCACAATGGGAGCCCACGTGTCTCCGGCATCGCCGGATGCGTAAACTTGCCCACCGGTGGTGCCGAAATAGACGCCGCATTTATCGAGTGAGTCCACGGCCATGGCGTCGCGGAGTACGTTGACGTAGCAGTTTGTTTGCGGCAGACCTTTGGTGAGCGCCTCCCACTCGTTTCCGCCATTGCGACTGCGGTAGACACGCAGCTTGCCATCCGGAACGAAGTGTTCTCCGTCGCTCTTGATGGGCACGACGTAAATGGTTTCCGGCTCGTGCGCGTGAACATCGATTACGAATCCAAAGTCGCTGGGAAGATTTCCGCTGACTTCCTGCCAGGAGTCCCCGGCGTTTTCACTGCGCATCACGTCCCAATGTTTCTGCATGAACAAGACGCCGGGACGAGCGGGGTGCATGGCTATATGGTGAACGCAGTGGCCGATCTCGGCATTCGGGTCGGGAATGTACGGGGAGTGCAGGCCACGATTGATCGGCCGCCACGTCGTGCCGCCATCGTCCGTACGGAACGCGCCGGCCGCCGAAATGGCGATGAACATTCGCTTCGGGTCCTTCGCATCCAAAATAATCGTGTGCAAACACAAGCCGCCGGCGCCGGGTTGCCACATAGGCCCGGTGCCGTGGCCGCGGAGTCCCGCAACCTCCTGCCAGGTATGAGCGCCATCTGTGGTGCGAAACAATGCGGCGTCTTCTACTCCGGCATAGACATCGTCCGGATCGGTGAGCGACGGTTCGAGGTGCCAGACGCGCTTAAACTCCCAGGGATGCTGTGTGCCGTCGTACCACTGGTGAGTGGTGAGCGGCTTACCAGTGGCGGGAGAAGTGTCATAGACGAATTTATTGCTCTTCCCTGCAGGCGGGGCATCCGGCTTCGGCATCACCTCGCCTCCGGGAGTTTCCCAAGTCTTGCCGCCGTCATTTGAGCGCTGGATCACTTGTCCGAACCAGCCGCTCGACTGCGACGCATACAGGCGATTAGGGTCAACAGGCGAGCCCTTGAGGTGATAGATCTCCCATCCGGCAAAGTGTGGGCCGCTGACATCCCAGTGTTCGCGCTTGCCATCCGCCGTCAGGATGAATGCACCCTTCCGTGTTCCCACCAGCACCCTCACGTTGCTCATCTGTCTCTCTCGCTTGGGCTTCCAGAAATCCTCGCCGTCGAACATCGGTCGTGCAGAGACACCATTTTCCCATACTCGCGGCGCGCAGCGGAATCCAAACAATTCTGGAAGAGTGGCCGCCAACCCCAAGACTAACCCCCACAGACAACAGGCTAACCGCCTAACGTCTGATATTTATTAATCGGATAATGTGGAATCTCGTTGACTCCTCAAGCGTGCGCTTCGAGGAAGTGAAGGTGGATCGGCGACTTAAAGGTACGTCATTACTCTTCAACAACGATCACCCAGTATGAAGTGGTCCCCGTGGGTGCGTGTGGGGGTGCAATTCGCGAAGAAAAAATGCCTCCCAGTTTCTCGGAACCGAGGGCAGAAAATGTTTTTGCGTGTGCATGCCGTCCAGCAACAACAGTTGTGTAGTTACATCTATGGAGTTATAATCTTCATGCATGGTCTGGTTTGAGTGGGACGATGTCAAGGCAAACACGAACGAGCGTAAACATGGCGTTCGTTTCGACGATGCCATGCTGGTTTTTTCCGATCCTTATGCCCTGGTCGAGCAGGACCGAATTGAGGGCGGAGAACTTCGCTGGCAAACCCTCGGTTTAGTTGGAGGCGTTGTGTTGCTGCTTGTGGCACACACGGTCCGCAACGAGGGCGAGGGTGAAGTCATTCGCATCATTTCAGCACGAAAGGCCTCTCGGAAGGAGCGCGTACGTTATGACCAAAATCGTAAGAAAGAGTCTCTCTGACAGCCCGATGACCGCTAGACGCAAGCGTCGCCTGGGAAAGCTCGCTAAGCGGGCCGACAGCGCGATCGACTTTTCCGATATTCCGAAACTTACGGGAAAGTTCTGGGAAAACGCTGTCCGCAATCCGTTCTACCGCCCAGTGAAGAAGCAACTGACACTTCGGCTCGACGCCGACGTGATCTTCTGGCTCCGGCAACATGGCAGGGGCTATCAGACCAGAGCGAATGCTTTGCTCAGGGCTGCTATGTTGCAGGACGTAAACCGAAGAACAAGTTGAAGTGACCGTTCGGCACTGCCTGTTGCCGCGGGTGTTTCATCTACGCCCAAAGAATTCGAGTACCCGAGTAAAACGGGGAAACGATAGGTTCAAATCCTTTCGCAAGCTGACTATAGTAGGCAGCGTCGTATCGCAAATCGTAGCGCAATTAATGAGAGGGTTGCACAGGGGAACTTGAGCCAATTCAACAGCTTAGATTTGGCACTGCCATGGTTCGGGACCAGGAGGTTGATGGTTCAAATCCATTCGCCCCGACCAATTCTTACCTTGTCTCAGGCCGCTCAAGCGGACCCAGTTCATTTTCCACCCTTAGTTCCTACGATTACACCTCACCCGATTCGGAGCCGGGCTCGATGGCCTTCGACGGTAGTTCCGTAACCCAAACCAATGTGCGGACAGCGGATGTTGCGGACAAACTGGAGCGGAATGTTAATCCATTCCTCTTGACGGACCGTAGGCATACACGCGCGGAGCGCGATGCAGGACGGTGTCAATTGCACTACGCAGCGATATGGGGCTATTGCGAGCGTGGCCGATGGCGGATGTTTGGGCGTGCTCCTAACCCATCGTTTACGGAGTCGCGCAATGTGGGTATGACGTGGGTATAATGGTGGCGTTTTCTAGATCATATCAAGGATGTTGCGGATGACTCCCTCCGGGCCGCTGCGAAGTGCCGTAATTGTGCTGTGCCTACTGTTCCTGGTATCGCGACTGGTCTCCTGCACTTCGACGAGCATTCCCCCGACGGGCCCGGCGACCACCGCGAACGACGTAGTGACGTTTCACAACGACATTGCGCGAACGGGACAAATGTTAGGTGAAACCGTCCTGACGCCGACCAATGTCAAAAGCAGTTTCGGTAAGATCGGATTTTTTAACGCCGATGGCAAAGTCGACGCTCAACCACTGTTTCTTTCCAATGTGAATATTCCAAGCCAGGGGATGCATTCGGTAGTCTATGTAACCACGGAACATGCCAGCGTCTATGCCTTTGACGCAGATAGCGGTCAATCCCTGTGGCAGGTCTCGCTGTTGGGAGCGGGAGAAAGCACCAGCGATATCCGAAATTGCGCTGAAGAGATTAATCCGGAAATCGGGATCACGGCGACGCCGGTGATTGATCGCACCGGAGGTCCAAATGGCGCGATTTATGTGGTGGCGATGTCGAAAGACGCTTCAGGGAATTATTTTCAGCGATTGCACGCGTTGGACGTTGCTAGCGGAGCCGAGCTCTTTGGCGGGCCAAAGACTATCACCGCGTCGTATCCAGGAGTAGGCGATTACAGCTCAGGGGGGTTCGTCGTTTTCGATCCAGCACAATACAAAGAACGAGCGGCGCTGCTTCTGCTGAATGGCGTCGTCTACACTACGTGGGCTTCTCATTGCGATCAGCGGCCGTATACCGGCTGGATTATTGGCTTTGACGCCTCCACGCTAAACCAGACCACGGTGCTAAACATCACCCCGAATGGCAACGAAGGTGGGATTTGGATGAGTGGAGGCGGCCCGGCAGCCGACAGTCAGGGCAACATCTACTTGCTCGATGGCAACGGAGTATTCGATACCACGCTCGATGCCAATGGATTTCCAAGCCAGGGCGATTTTGGAAACGCATTTCTCAAACTGTCGATACAAAACGGAACTTTGTCGGTAGCAGATTACTTTGAGATGTCCGAACAGGAACAGGAGAACGACACCGACAAGGACCTCGGTTCGGGAGGAGCCTTGGTGCTGCCAGACCAGACGGACGCTTCGGGAAAGGTCTGGCATCTGGCGGTCGGCGCTGGTAAAGATTCAAACCTTTACGTGGTAGATCGGGATTCCATGGGAAAATTCAATGCCTCGGGGGATGTTATCTTCCAGGAATTGCGTTCATTCTTTCCGGCACGAGTGTTTTCCACGCCCGCATACTTCAACGGCACGGTGTACTACGGCGGCTGGAGCGACCAGATCAAGGCGTATACGCTGAAAAACGGGCAGTTCCAGAGCACGCCGAACAGCGAGACCAGCAATGTGTTCCCTGGTCCCGGGACCACGCCGAGCATTTCCGCCAACGGCACGAACAACGCGATCGTGTGGGCCGTGGAGTACGCCGACACAGCCGCGCTGTACGCCTACGATGCGACGAATCTTTCAAAACAACTTTACAACAGCAATTCGGTCGGACCCGGCGGCAAATTTATTGTTCCCACAATTGCCCATGGCAAGGTCTACGTGGGTACGACCACTGGCGTCGCGGTCTACGGTCTGCGATAGTTAACCTTTCCGGCCATTCCTCGTAGGGTTGAAGACTCTGATTCCATGAGCCTGTAGATGAATCTTTCAAGATCCGGGTTCACGACAATTCTCACCGTTCCGCAAGCATGGCGGTTTGCGGCAGCGCGATTCGTGCTAGCGGTTTGCGCGAGTCTGTTCGGTGGAAGCTGCGTTTGGGCGCAAGATGTGGCCGTTAAACCGATCATGGTGAAAGTCGTTGTGATTGCAGCGTTTGAGCGCGGCGAGGATACCGGCGACGCGCCGGGCGAGTTTCAGTTTTGGGTGGAACGGGAACACCTCGATCAGGTGCTGGAGTTGCCGGCGGGTTATCGCCATCTGCGGCTGAATAAGGATGGCGTGCTGGGGATGGTTACGGGCGTGGCGACGGCGAAGGCGGCTGCTTCGGTGATGGCAGTTGGTTTGGACCCGCGATTCGATTTGTCAAAGGCGTACTGGATTGTAGCGGGGATCGGCGGGGGAGATCCGGCGGACGTGTCGTTGGGTTCGGCCGTGTGGGCAGATCATGTGGTGGATGGCGATTTGGCGTTTGAGATTGACGCGCGGCAGATTCCGGAAAGTTGGCCCACGGGCTATGTGCCGTTGCGCAAAGGGACGCCGTACGAGCAGCCGGTGCGAAACGATCTGGAGGGCGAAGTCTACACGTTGAATACCGAGCTGGTGGGTTGGGCGTTTGGATTGACGCATGACGTGGCGTTGGCGGATTCGGACGATTTGCGAACGTCGCGTGCGAGATTTGCGGGATTCCCGAACGCCGTTAGGCCGCCGTTTGTCACACGAGGTGACACCATGTCGGCGAGCACGTTCTGGCACGGATCGAAGATGGAAGATTGGGCAAACGCGTGGACCAGGTACTACACGGGCGGAAAAGGGAACTACATGGTTGCGGCGATGGAGGACTCCGGAACGTTGCAGGCGCTGACGTTTTTGAGCCACACCCGGCGCGTGGATCTGCAGCGGGTGTTGGTACTGCGGACGGTCAGCAATTACGACCGCGAGCCGCCTGGAACGAGCGCCGCGGACAGTTTGAAGGGCCTGGTCTTCGGGAACTACTCAGCTTACCTACCGGCACTTGAGGCTGCTGAGAGGCTAGGAGATAAAGTGGTGCGCGACATTGTCGAGCATTGGAGCGAGCGGGCCGCCACGATTCCTAAAGCGCAATAGCCCGGCGGCGTAAGAATCTAGCTCCCCGTGCGTCAGCGCACAGGCAGGCTCTGCCACTGGTCCTCGTGTGCTTCGCCGGCGCGCATCAGATGGACAGCTTCGTGCCAGTTTCTGGGCGTCGACCTGCTTCATGACGTGATAAGTGTGGTCCGAGACGAAAAAAGAACAAGCAGGGGATACGAGGCTCTCTGCGGTCAGCCTGTTGCGGTCAAAGCGCTGCCAAGACCTTGGTGTTTCCGCGGCAGAAACGTTCATCTTCCTGTTGGCGCCGGGGTTTGCATGTTTTGTACGTCCCGAGGCAGGTACATCTAGACGTACAACGAACTAGTCAATATAATGCCGCCGCTTTCAGCCAGGGATTTACGCGTTGAGAGCGTTTGAAGCAAGGTTGCCTAAATCCTGTCCCCGTAAGATCAGGGAATTACGCGGCCGCTCGTGGTGAGGCGTGCGGACCCGCGGTGATGGTGTGTCACGCATCCTGAAGCGATCTACGGTGCGTATGATGAAGTTGTAGTGTGTCCGTGCGAGTGAGTGGTGCTTCGCGTGGTTGCATTCGTGAGGGCGTGAAGAAGGCTTGTCAGCACGAGGCACTTGCACATCTGTGTTTCATCTTTTTTAGGACTTTTTCATTCGATGGATGGCGAAGATGGGAACTGTTCGGAGAATCCGCAGGAATAGAGTCTTGCGGGGACTCTCGAAGACAAATAAATCATAAATTTCGATCATAAATCCTGGCGGTTTCCGAATGGGGGAGGAAACATGCCTAAGAAAATAGCGGGGTTCAACCTTGGGTCGGAACTACCAACGATTTATCCTTTCGAGCTATTTGTTTGTTCAATCGATCATCCTGTCCGGCTGCGCATCGAGCGGCTCTCAATTTCTTCAGCCAGCAGGATTTCAGGTGACGCCGAGCGCCGCCCTTGTGGAGGCAGGACAGAGCCTGCAATTTAGCGTAACTGGGGGTAATCCCAGCCTCGCCAACTCCAGGTGGAGGGTGAATGGTATCGCTGGAGGGTCTCCCACCTCCGGGACCATCACGGCATCCGGGCTGTACACGGCGCCCTCATCAACTCCAAGCGGGTCCGTATTGATCACCATGGCCAGTACGGTGTCTGAGGTGACGACGAGTAGTAGCCCGGCGCAGGTCACCGTCTTTTCTCCCCAGAAGTTCGCACCCGGCACGGTCTCGTCCTCGAACAACCCACAAGTGGCGGCTTATAACATCGTAGCGCCCGTGGGAGCAACGGTACAAATTCAGTTTGGGACGACGACGAACTACGGGTTGACAACGTGGGCTCAGCCGGCTCCCACGCTGGGGGGTTCCACTAGCATCCTGGTGGCGGGTATGCGAGCGAGCACCACCTATCACATGCAGGCGATATTGCAGCTAGCCAGCGGTCAACGGGCTGTCGACACCGACCATCAGTTCACGACCGGAGACTTGCCCGCAGACATGATCCCGAGTATCGCGATTCGGCAACCGGCCGCAGCAGGTGCAGCGCCTGGCGTGGAACTGCTGGACCTGTATACAGTGTTGCAAAATCGGCTCGCGGCATTGGCCACGGACCTGGAAGGCAACGTAGTTTGGTACTACAAAATGAGTCCCGGTGTGGTTCCTTTCCCGATCAAGCTTCTGCCAAATGGTCATATGCTGCTGGTAGCGTTCAATGAGGGAAATTCATTTCAGGAGATCGATCTTGCCGGAAACATTTTATTCCAGCTTCAGGTGGGTGATATCAACACAGGATTGACCGCGATCGGGGCTTCCTTTCAAAATTTGATTGCAATGCATCATGATATTTTGCAATTACCTAATGGGCACTATATCTTGCTGGCGAATTATTATCCGGTTCTTCCTGGAGGCGGATTGTCGACGGTGCTCGGTGATGCGTTGGTGGAGTGGGATCCGCAAACGCAAAAACCTGTGTGGACATGGTCCACGTTCGACCATATCCCACAGACCCATGCCCCTAACGGTCTCGCCGACTGGACGCATGCCAACGCCATCGTGTACTCACCCGACGACGGGAACCTGATTTTGTCGATGAGAAACCAAAATTGGGTGGTCAAAATCAACTACCAGGATGGGGCCGGCGACGGAAGTATTCTCTGGCATCTGGGGCCCGGCGGCGACTTTACCTTGCCAAGCGGGCAAGCACCGATTGAATGGAACTACGGCCAGCATTATCCGACCGCGGTGAGCTCGAACAGTGCTGGGATCTTTCAACTGATGTTCTTCAACAACGGCAACAGTCGTTTGTTGGATGCCAACAATGACGCCTGTGGCACTCCGGGATTCGCTGCATGCTACAGCAGCGTACCGATCTTCGAACTCAACGAGAGCGCGAAGACTGGCCAAGTCCTCTCGGAAATCAATCTGTCGCCCCACTACTCAATTTGCTGCGGAGACGCATTGATGCTGTCGAACGGAAATATCGAATATGACGTGGCACTTGATGTGAACACACCAAACGAATCGTTCATACAAGAGGTAACACCAGAACAGACTCCGCAGCTGTTGTGGCAAATGAATATCACTGGACAGCTGGCGTACCGAGGATTTCGGATACCGAGCCTGTATCCAGGTGTGTCATGGACACAGTCTGCCATTGCCACGGCAAACGCAGGCGCCGTCAAGAAAAAGCAACCCTAGCCTCGACTGGGAGCATTGAGGCAAGAATATTCACGGAATTTAAAAGTCGGGCCACAGGTGTGTCCGGCGAACCCCATCGAAGGGTGAGAGAGTGCTGTGCTGCGGACGTCAGCAATTGCGACTGCGCCCACTTGGAACGAGCGCTGCGGACACTTTAAAGGGTATGGTCTTCGGGAAATACGGAAATACTCGGCTCGCATCCGGTTCTTGGGGCGGCGGAGGTGGTCGGAGACAGAGTGGTGCGCGACATCGTCGAGCACTGGGCGAACGGGGTGCCACGATTTCTAAAGCGCGATGGGCCAGCGAGGTAAAGTAGCTCCGCGCGTCTTTAGCGCAAGGGTAGGCTCTGCCACTGGTCCTCGTGTGATTCGCCGGCGCGGATCAGATGGACCGCTTCGTGCCGATTTTGGGCATCGACCTGCTTCATGACGCGGTAGATGTGATTCTTGACGGTAAATTCGGACAGATTGAGGTTTGCCGCGATTTCCTTGTTGCTGAGGCCCATGGCGACGAGGGACATAAGCTGGCGCTGGCGTTGTGTTAGCTCGAACCGCATGCCGGCGCGCTGTTCGACGATTGCCGCTTGCTGATTGGCCTCGCTGGCGATGGCCTGGAACAACACTTTGCAGAATTTTGCGGGGCAGACCGCTTCGCCCTGGGCGACGCTGCGCACGGCGTCGAAGAGTTCTGAGGCGGAAGCGCTTTTGAGAACATATCCGTTGACGCCTAGCCTAACGGCTTGCAGGAAGATGTCGGCGTCTTCGTCCATACCGAACAGAACAACCCGAATTTGAGGTACTGATTCGCGGAGATCGCAGATTAGATCGTCGGACTTGTGGTTGGGGTTCAGGCAATCCAAAAGCAGCAGGTCGGCCTGGACGGAGGCGATGCGCTCTGGCGTGGAGTCGGAGTAGGAAGCTTCCCCAACCATGCTGAGGTCGCCGCGCTTGCGGAACAGGCGGACGAGCGATTCGCGAAGGAGACGATTTTCGGCAACAACATATACGTTCGTCGAGGAAGACGACTGTTTTTCGTTAATTTGTGTCATTCAGAGCCCTCAGAGCCCTCTTTGATGTGTGCGAGTTTTCTCCGTCGGCCTCAACCCCTTGAATATGGCCTAGTTATACGTGGCGACCTGTAACGAGTATACATTTAAAAGTAGTGCTAGTATCCCCCAAAAAGTTGTTGCGGCAAACCTAAAAGGCAACTAGGCCGACGTCGAAGGGCTTTGGATGAGCTATTTTCCCAACGGCAACGTAGTACTTAATCTCCCCCAGGCTTGGGAAGTTTTTGGTACTTTTCGGGGTTCTGGGCTCGCTATTTCTGATGCTCGAGACTAATGCTAGGTTGGCAGGCAACACACGCCTTCTTTGAGTCTTCTCTTTCCTCCACATTCGCCAATACTTAAGCGGAACCGAACGAGGAGTACAGATATATGGATAGGTGCATTCGCATTCTCGTGGCTAACCGGCCGAAGTTGATGCGCGAGCTGATACTGGCAACCCTGTCGGACGAACCCGGCATCGAGATTGTTGGGGAAGTATCCGATGAGGCGGAGATCCACGAGCGCGTACGGCAAACGTCGCCGGACCTGTTGGTGATCGCGCTAGATGAACCGGCGAAAAGGCCGGACATCTGCGATACCCTCCTTCGTGACCAGCCGGGCTTGCGGATCATCGCGGTCGCGTCGCAGCAGAATTGCAGCGTTTTCTACTGGGCGTCGTTCGACATTCATTCCAGCCAAATCGAACCCTCCGAGCAGGGGATCCTGAACGCGGTGCGAAATATCACGCCAGCGGGTGCGGGGGAGCGTGTGTAATGCGCGCAGTCTACGAAGGTGTGGGAATTCCGTTCCCAAGAAACAGAGATCGTGGCGATGCGAGCGAGGCGACTGCGAAGGATGGGCGAAATAGGGTGACTCGTGAAATGCGGAAGTCAGGGATGAGAGTATTTTGTGTGCTTTCGGTGTTGTTTCTCTGCAGTATGGGGGCTCGCGGGCAAGGAGACCAAGATCGGCAGAGACCGGTGATGCCGACATCGGAACTGGGGCGCGAGAATCTGAGCCGAGTAGCGGCTTCTGCCCAGGACATCAAGACGATTCTAGTTAAAGATACGGGATTGATGGTGGAATTGAAGCGATGGGTCGCGAAAGATGCGACGTCCCAGGGGCAGATCATCAGCGAATCGGATCTGACCGATGATGCGATTTTCGATCGCTTGCAGGCCGATGTGCAGTTCCGGTCGATTGCGACGCAACTGGTGCAGCGTTACGGCTATCTGGTGCCGCAGGTAAATCCGGATTCCGCCGCGGGGAAAGAACAGGAGTTGCTGGTCAAGGAACGCGTGAAGTGGATGGCGCAGAATGAAGAAGAGGAAGCACAAGCACGGGCGCGGCAGCAGCGAAGAGGCAACCTGCAGAATACCGTGACCTGCAACGCGCTTGATCCTCAATGCGGTGACCGGCAGGATTCAGAACAAGAGCAAGCGCCGACACAGCAACGTCAGCCGGAATTTGACCAAGGTAATCCGCCTTCGAGGGGGCCAAACGAATCGAATCCGCAGAACGTTCCGCAAAACGGCGAAGGACAAATCTTGCGCGCGCAGCTGGGATCCTCCAGTCAAGGAGCGGACCAAGTTGACGGGGGTTTCCCGGAGCTGCCGCTGGGAAGCGGATTCGACTCGACGTTATCTCCGGGCTCCACAAATGTCAGCGCCCGGGGTGACACGTCCCTGCGCGCCAGTATCGACGGGGACGGCCAGTCAGGCAGCGCGCAATCAGCGACGAGCCCCGATAGCCGAAACATCGTAGATTCATTCGCCGTGTATGGCGTGGGACCCGACAGGCCAACTGGAAATACCAGCGACCTATATCGCTCGAACCGGCGTGAGACGAATCCCTCGACGTCGACGGGAAGTTCATCATCATATTCTCCCATGCAACCATTCGATCGCAGGTATCAGCCCAAACCGCAGCCGCCGGCGCCTGAACTGGTTCGCGCCCGGAGTCCTTACAACGACATTCCGTCACTCTACGACATGTACGTTCAGGCCATCCCGCGACCAGCGGTTCCGAAACGATTTGGAGCTGAGGTGTTTGAGAACGGGACGCGAGATTCGCAACTCATTCCCATGGATGTGCCTGCCGGGCCGGACTACGTGGTCGGACCAGGGGACGGTTTGTCGATTGACTTGTGGGGTGGGGTGAGCCAGCGAATCTATCGCGTGGTGGATCGTGAAGGACGGGTGAGCTTGCCCGAGGTTGGTCCACTTTTGGTGAGCGGCAAGAGTCTGGCGGAAGTGCAGACCAATTTACAGGAGACGCTGCGGACGCAATTTCGTCAGGTATCCGCGGAAGTGTCGCTCACGCGATTGCGCACGATCCGGGTGTATGAAGTCGGGGACATCGCGAATCCCGGAGCCTACGACATCAGCTCGCTTTCAACACCTTTGAACGCGCTCTTTATGGCCGGGGGGCCGACGCAAAAGGGATCGTTGCGAATTGTAAAGCACTACCGTGGTAATCAACTCGTCGAGGTCGTAGACCTGTACGATCTTCTGCTGCACGGCGTGAAATCGGGACTACAGCAGTTGGAAAACGGCGACACCGTGCTGGTGCCTCCGGTCGGGCCACAGGTGACAATCGAGGGAATGGTGCGGCGTCCCGCGATCTATGAGTTAAAAGACGAGAAAAACCTCGCGACCGTTCTAGAACTCGCCGGCGGCCTGCTTCCGACCGCCACGCTGCGGCATATTGAAGTGCAAAGGCTGGTGGCGCATCAGAGCCAAACGATGATGAGCTTGGACATTCCTGAGGTCGATACCGATTTGGAGGTTACCGAGAAACTGGAAGCGTTCGAGATTCAGGACGGTGATCGCATTCGGGTGTTTCCGATCGCACCGTACAACCAGGATGCTGTCTACCTGGAAGGGCATGTGATCCGGCCGGGGCGGTATTCCTATCGCCAAGGAATGCGGGTGACTGACGTGATCACGTCGTACAAGGATCTGTTGCCGGAGCCGGCGGGGCAATATGCGGAAATCGTTCGCCTGAACGCGCCTGATTTTCATCCGACGGTGGAGAGTTTTGACTTGACCGATGCGCTCACAAATCCGGGGCAGGCGCCGGTGCTTCACGCCATGGATACGCTGCGCATTTTTGGCCGCTTCGATTTCGAAAACCCACCGACAGTGTCCGTGTGGGGCGATGTTCGTGGGCCGGGAACGTACCGTACCGCGGGGCAAATTCACTTGAGCGATGCCGTGCACCTGGCGGGCGGGATCGCCCCAGACGCGCAGGTAGACGATGCGCAGGTATTCCGGTATTTGCCCGATGGCAAGATGAAGATTTTCAGCGTCAGCTTGAATCTGGCGCTAGAGGGCGATCCCACGGCAAACATTTGGTTGCAGCCTCGGGACCGATTATTGATTCACCGCAGCCCGGACGCGATTCAACCCGCTAGTGTGTACGTGCAAGGGGATGTCGGCAAGCCGGGGCGGTATCCCTTAACGACCAATATGACCGTAGCGGATTTAATTCATGTCGGAGGTGGCTTAAAGCCGAGCGCGAACATGCAATCGGCCGACCTCACACACTACAAGTGGGGGAACCAAGGAGAGCTTACCGGGGAACATCACTCGGTGATGATTTCCGACGCACTGGCAGGAGATGCAGCGTCAAACGTGCCGCTCGGCAATGGAGATGTGTTGACCATACGCCAGCTTCCCAACTGGAATGATATCGGCGCTTCCATCAGCGTGAAAGGTGAAGTGAACCATCCGGGAGCCTACGGAATTCGTCCGGGAGAAAAGCTGAGCTCTGTGCTGGATCGCGCCGGGGGATTTGGCCCACTGGCGTATCCGTACGGCGCGGTGCTGATGCGTCGCGAAGTCCGGGAAGCGGAAATGAATGCGCGATTCGAGATGGTGCGCCGATTAAAACAAGAAGAGATCAATCTCAAGGAGTTGCCTGAGACCGATACCGATCAGAAGAACGCGAAACTGACGGCGATTGCGGAGACAGAGACAACACTACAACAGCTGCAGGCAAATCCTCCGATCGGGAGAGTTGTGGTTCGGATTCCATCCGACGTCAAAGGTTGGAGAAATAGCTCAGCGGACGTGCCGGTGCGCGATGGGGATGTACTGCTGATTCCGAAAAAAGCAGACTACGTGATGGTTAACGGGGAGGTTTTCAACCCAACAGCGGTCAGCTACCGGCCCGGACGAAGCGCTCGATGGTATCTGAGCCAAGCTGGAGGAACAACGCAGCTCGCCAACAAGAAGGCGGTCTTTGTAGTTCGCGCGGATGGTTCGGTGCTGTCGGCTAAGAATAATGAGTCCAGCTGGTTTTCAGGTGACCCGCTGGGCGCCACACTGAGGCCCGGAGACTCGATTGTGGTGCCGGAAGTTGCCCCGCGCGTTGGAACTCGTAACTGGCAGAACCTATTCCTAGCAGGACAACTGGCTACGTCGGCCGCCCTGGCGGTTGCGTATATTCACCCGTGATCCGAGGGTGGACATTTTGGGCCAGGGTCATGGCGTTGGGTTGGATATTGTCCGCGGGTAGTCTAGGTCTTGCTAGGGGCACGACGGGTGCGCCGGAGCCGCAAGAACCAGAGGCACAAAGCGGAGCCAAACCGGCGCAAAACGAGAAGCAGAATCAGGAGGCGCAAAAAGACGAGAAGAAAACATCGCAGGATCAGAACGATCCGGATCAAGACGTGTCACCAGCTTCAGATTACGGCTTAAAAGATTTTGGAAAGGACTTTTTGGGAGATCAGAAACAAATTTGGACGAGTCCGGTGCGTCTGCGTTTTGCCGATGCGGACTGGCTAGTACCCGCAAGTGGTTTTGCCGCCGGCCTTTTCGTTACCGACCGCGATGTCAGCACACACCTGTCGAACAATCCGACGACTATTAGCCATTACAAAACGTTCTCGGACGGCGGCGTCGCGGCGCTGGCGGGTGGCGCGGCTGCAATGTGGCTCTTGAGCTATCCTTCGCATCGCGAGCACTGGCGAGAGACAGGGTTTCTGGCGGGCGAGGCGGCGATAAACAGTCTCGTTGCGGTTGAGGTGTTGAAGTATTCGCTGGGGCGAGAGCGGCCCTATCAAGGTGACGGTAGTGGCCCCTTTTTTAGTGGGGGCTCGTCGTTTCCCTCGGAGCACGCCGCGGCAGCGTGGGCGGTGGCAGGGGTGATCGCGCACGAATATCCGGGACCGATACCAAAAATCCTAGCCTATGGTCTCGCGTCCTTCGTGAGTTATTCACGCATCCGGGCGCGGCAGCACTTCCCGTCCGACGTATTCGTTGGCAGCATGATGGGTCAAATGATAGGCCAGGACGTTTACAGTCGGCACTACGACCCGACGCTGGGCGGCGGGGCGTGGAGGTCGTTGAGCGCGCTTGCCAAAGACTGGGAGTCTAGCGGTCCGCAAAATCTGGGTACTCCTTACGTGCCGCTGGATAGCTGGGTGTATCCGGCCTTGGAGCGCTTGGCAGCCCTCGGATGGATCGATAGTGGATTTGCAGGAATGCGTCCGTGGACCCGTCGCGAGTGCGTGCGACAGCTAGCTGAAGCCGAAGACAAGTTGGGCGGAACTGGGGGAGACGACCCGGAAGCGGGACCGTTGGTGGAAGCCCTCGAGCGTGAATTTCGTCCGGAAGCTGAAGCGACAGGCGATGGTAGTGACGGCGGAGCATTTCGTTTGGAGTCTTTGTATTCGAGAACGGAGTACATCTCCGGAAGGCCGCTCACGGACGGGTACAATTTCGCGCAGACGCAATTCGATGATTTCGGACGCCCTTACAGCGAGGGTTGGAACACTATAAATGGATTTTCTGCCTATGCCACCAAGGGTCCTTGGGTCGCCTACGTGCGTGGGGAGGAGCAAAGCGCCCCGGGCATCCCGGCGCTTCCTTTGGCGGCACGCGAAGCCATCCAAGGGCAAGCGGATGCGAGACAGGACGGTCCGCACCTACCGCTGCAGCCGGGCACTCCCCAGCCCTCAGTCGCTCAGGTTGAGCTGCTCGACGCCTACGTTGGGCTGATGCTTTCAAACTTTGAGGTTAGCTTCGGGAAGCAAAGCATTTGGTGGGGGACTGAAGACGGCGGCTCGCTCGATCTCAGCAACAATGCCCCACCCATTACCATGTTTCGGATTAATCGCACGACACCGCTAAAATTGCCGAGCTTTCTCGGCTGGCTGGGGCCGGTTAGGGGCGAGTTTTTCCTAGGACAGCTGGAAGGGTTCGAGTTCATTTACAGTCCCTTGGGTCTTGAGGGGCAGTGGGGTCAGGCGCTGCCAAAACAGCCGTTCATTCAGGGTGAAAATGTCAGCTTCAAACCCACACGCAACTTCGAATTCGGCTTTTACCGGACGACGATCTTCGGTGGCGAGGGGTTTCCCTTGACCTTGCATTCGTTCGAGCAGAGCTTGCTATCGAACAGCAATTCTGCCCCGGGTGCCGCTAACAAGCCAGGAAACCGAACGTCAGCGTTGGATTTCAGCTATCGTCTCCCGCATCTCCGTAATTGGGTGAAGTTCTACGGCGAAGCCTACACGGATGATCAATTTTCGCCCATCGCGTACTTGGACCGTTCCGCGTACCACGCTGGCCTCTACTTTTCCCACATCCCTATGATTTCCAAGTTGGATTTTCGAGTCGAAGGCGTCTATACCGACATCCCCGCGGGGGGATTTGATATTGGCCCGGGCTCTTTCTATTCCGATGGGACTTGGCGAAGCGGTTACACCAACAATGGGGATTTGATCGGGGACTGGGTCGGCCGAGGTGGACAAGGAGCGCAGGCCTGGACGAATTACTGGTTCAACGCGCGTAACCGTTTGCAGTTTAATTTCCGCCACCAAAAGGTTAGCCAGGAGCTCATGCCGGGTGGCGGCTCGCTGACCGATGTAGGTGTCCGAAGTGACTACTGGGTGCGTCCTTATCTCAGCGTTTCTGGCTCTGTGCAGTATGAGAGGTGGCTTTTTCCGATCCTTCAACCCAATCCACAGCGAAATGTGAGCTCTACTGTGGAGATTTTGTTTCAACCGGAGAAGGTGTTCCGGCGATCATCCTTGGGTGAAGCCAGCGTGGGGAACGGAGGGCGCCCATGAAATATTCCAGCGGCGCTCCGATGCGTCAACCTGTACCCGAATTGCCTGAGAGTGAAGCTCCCGAGGCCGAACTTCCCGAAGCCCTACGGGAAACTCCAGAGGAAAATAAGAATACCCTTCGCCATCTCCGGCTGCTCTGGGCTCGCCGCGGAATGCTGTACCGGGTGAGCCTGTATGCCATGCTCGCAAGCGCCGCCATCGCGTTCATGATCCCCAAGCGGTACGAATCCATCGCGCGGTTGATGCCCCCGGATAATCAATCGGGTTCGGGCCTGGCAATGGCTGCGGCGGCGATGTCTGGCGGGACTGCATCCGGAGGGCTCGGCGCCATCGCCAACGACGTTCTTGGGCTTAAGAGCACGAGCGATATTTTCGTCGGCATTTTGGCTAGTCGCACTGTCCAAGACGAAGTGATTCGCAAATTCGACTTGCTGAAACTTTACGGGACCAAAAGTATGGATGATGCGGAGAAGGGTCTCGCGGCCCAGACCGGCATCTCTGTCGATCGCAAGAGTCAAATCATAACCATTATGGTGACCGATAAGAGCCCTCAAAGAGCGGCCGCCATCGGTCAAGCTTATGTTGAACAACTTAATCGTCTGGTCTCCGAATTGAGTACCTCTTCGGCGCGCCGCGAGCGAGTATTTTTAGAAGGGCGGTTGCAAGCGGTAAGCAAAGATTTGGAAGATGCTGAGAAGGACTTCAGTCAGTTTGCGAGCAAGAACACGGCGATCGACGTAAAGGAACAAGCAAAGGCCATGGTTGAGGCGGCTGCCACCCTCCAAGGGCAGCTTATTGCGGCGCAATCCCAATACGAAGGCCTTCGGCAAATCTACACCGACAACAATCCTCGCGTACGAACCATCAAAGCCCGGATCGATGAGCTGCAGCGCCAGCTTGAGAAATTGGGAGGGAAAGGCGAGAGCTCCACCGATGTGTCCAGCGCCGCCGGTGATTCTCTGTACCCCTCCATTCGAAAACTACCGCTGCTGGGTGTCACGTACGCCGATTTGTACCGCCGCACGAGAATCCAAGAAGCAGTGCTCGAGGTTCTCACGCGGGAATACGAGATGGCAAAAGTGGAAGAAGTCAAAGAAATTCCGACGGTCAGAGTTTTGGACCCGGCTAACATTCCGGACAGGAAGTCCTATCCACCGCGACTCCTGATTATTTTTATGGGAACCGCATTCGCTTTTGCGGCTGCGACCATCTGGCTGTTCGGCAAGACCGCTTGGGAACAGACCGACCATCACGATGCACGAAAGATATTTGCCCAGGAAGTCTTTGCCGATTTGCAGGCGCGACTGCCACAATTTGCGCAAAACGGGGCGAAAACGCGTAGGGGCGCGGGAAGTTTCTTGGGTTTGCGGCGTGGGTCCTCGGATCGAGACAACGCCGAGGAATAACCTCTCGCGACTATAAAGGCTTGTTTCTGAACGGGTTAGGTCACAAACGCCCTGTAAGTGACGGGGCGAAGCTGTATCTTATGTTTTGAGAGCGTAAACGGTGATATCGCCGATTCTCAACTCCGCCGCGACTGCCGAAGCCTTGCGGTCCAGCTGTCTCGAATTGAAGTGGTATGCGGCGTACACGTCCGCAAATCACGAGAAGAGGGTGCGGGAGCAATTGGAACTCAGATGCGTCCCTTCGTTTCTTCCGCTTTATAAAACCGTGCGCCGGTGGAAGGATCGCCGCGTGCAGTTGAACCTTCCTCTTTTTCCTGGCTACATCTTCGTACGAATAGCGCCGGTTGATCGCTTACGGGTATTGCAGATCCCAAGCGTCGTCCGTCTAGTGGGGTTTAATGGACACCCTTCCCCGTTGAGCGATGAAGAAATCGAAGGCTTGAAAAATGGCCTGGCTTGCGATGTTAAGGCTGAACCACACCCATTCCTGACCGCCGGTCGCCGCGTCAGAATAAGAGCGGGCCCTCTCGAGGGCCGCGAGGGAATTCTCATACGGAGAAAAGGAAGTTTCCGCGTGGTCCTATCGATCCAGCTCATCCAGCGGTCCATCGTCGTTGATGTAGATGTTGCCGATGTACAACCGCTTGCTCGTGAAGGCAATTCATAGTGTACCCCTCTGATTGTGAGGACCTGCTGAGATTGAGCAGATCAATGTGACGGAAGGTCGAGCGCCAGATCAGCAGGGAAAGGGAGAACCACGGATTGATGGCTGAGTCGGTTAAAGCTGCCCAGCGACCGTTGAGCGCAAAAATCATGCGGAGTGTGCTCTCGGGAGGACTCCGCTCGTTCTTGGTGGCACCGGTTCCGTTCTTCCTAACGCCTTTGATTCTGAGGAAGATCGGAGCGCAGGGTTACGGCACTTGGGCGGTCTTTCTAGCAATCAACGGAATGACGTCGCTGGCCGACCTGGGTCTGGTGGGTACGCTCAGTAAGTTTGTTGCGGAGCATTACGCGCGCCGGGACGATGCCGCTCTTAACCGGCTCCTGAATACGGGTCTTGCTGTGTTCGGTGTGCTGTCGATGGTGCTTGTCGGGGTGCTTTGGGTAGGGAGTTCGCTTGTAGTAAGGGTTCTGTTCCGAGGTAGTTCCATGAGTACGTCGGAGTTAGTGACTTTTTTTCACTATTTTCTCGTTATCATCGCACTGAACATTTCGACCCTGCTCTTTTCTTCCGTGACCACCGGAATGCAGCGGCTTGATCTAACCAACTTCATGAGCGCGTTCAGCGTCCTCTGTGCCGCGATCCTAAGTGCCATTCTCTTGTTGCGCGGGTGGGGCTTGCGGGGACTGGTTTATGGGCAAACCAGTGCAGGAGTTTTGACCCTGCTTGGCTACGTGATACTGGTCAGGCGCTTGCTTCCGCAGGTCCGTTGGAATCCCCTACACATCGACGTTTCCGAAGCGAAGCACATTTTCAGTTTCAGCCTCCGGCTTTACTTCACTCAGGCAGCGGTCGCCGTACACAACAATATTGAAAAGATTCTATTGGCCTCATTGGTGAGTGTGCCGGCGGCGGGTTGGTACGACATTGCGAACGATTTGGCGCTCAAAATTCGGGGGGCGATAGGAGTTGTGCTCAGCCCGATTATGCCTGCCGCCTCCGAACTTGGGGCATTGAAGGACGATCGCCGACTCGCTGAGTTGTACTACCGGGCCCACAAGTATCTGGCCTTTGTCGGTGTCCCGGTCGTTTGTTATGTCGGACTGGTGTCCGCGCGATTTGTACAGCTTTGGATAGGGCCCAACTTCAGGATGATCGCCTTGCCGCTGGCTGTACTGGTCTTTGTGAATTTCTTCAATTTGACCAGCGGTCCGGGTTTCCTGATTTTTGCAGGTAATGGGAATCTGGCAGCGGGTATGCGATCGGCTGTGGTGGGTCTCGTTCTGAATGCAGGTCTCAGTTTGATCCTGATTTACAGGTATGGATTCTCAGGCGCCGTGATGGGCACCTCAGTGTCCCTCATATTCGCGACCGGCTATTTTATATATTTATTTCACCGCGAGACTGCATACCCCATTGGAAGGTTGTTGCGCGAGAGCTTCGTCCGGCCAGTGGTGTGTTCTCTTGGGGTCCTTGTTTTCTTGCGAATCATTCAATCGCCGGAAGGATTGTCCTGGTGGGGACTTGCCGCAGAGGGCTTTGCGTTCGGAGTTCTCTATGTAATTGCTCTATCGTTTAGCGGTTTTTTCGACCCGTACGATTGGAGCAAGATCGAGGGTTTGGTACCTGCAATGCGTTACGCCAGGAGGATAATCCCGGTTGCTTAATCGTGCTGCACGGTATTTCCCGATCTTGAGGGAGATACGACAACTGGTGGATTTACAGAACGGCGTCCGAGTCTTGGAGGTCGGATCAGGATCCATCGGTGTCGGCGAATTTTGGCGACACGCGTTCGTGGGCTGCGACGTGACCTTCCCCGGGCGGCCTCATCCACCCATGCGTGCCGTAAGATGCTCGGGTTCTCAATTGCCTTTTGCGGACCAGTTTTTTGATGTAGTGGTGGTTTCTGATGTCATGGAGCACGTTCCACCGGACTGGCGAGAGAATGTCATTTCCGAGGTTCTTCGCGTATCACGCGCCGTGGCGGTGTTCGGATATCCTTGCGGCGTGTTGGCCAAAGCCTTGGACAGTAAGCTTCACGATCGGTACCTGAACCGGAACATGGCCCCTCCGATCTGGTTAGCTGAGCATATGATGCATCCCTTTCCCGATGAGCAGCTGTTTTCAGAGCCACCTGCCGGCTGGAAAGTCAAATCCGTTCCCAACGAGAGTCTGGACTTCCATTACCAAATGATGCAAATGGAGATGTATTTCCCCTTGAACTATCTTTTTCGACTTGGGTTGCGGGTCATGCCGGGAGTGATCGAAAAGTTGCTGCGACGAGTGGACCGCGAGCCCTCGTACCGAAGGATTTTCGTCTTAAGCCGACAATGACCATCGACACGTTGACAGTTGTAATTCCGACGTACAACCGGGCTGGAGTGTTGAAAAAAGCGCTGGATGCTTACAAGAAGCAATCCGCGCCGGAGTCGATCCGAGAGTTAATCGTTGTTGACGACGGTTCGACGGATGGCACCGAGAACATTGTGCTCCAAATGAGGAAGGAATTGCCCTTTCCGGTCCGTTATCTTCGGCAATCCAACAAGGGACCGGCTGCGGCCCGCAATGCAGGAATCAGGGAGGCCGCCAGTGAGCTGATTCTGTTCACAGACGACGACATAATACCCGAACGGACGCTGGTGGCACAGCATCTCGCTTGGCATAACACCTATCCGGACAGGGCAGTCGCTCTTATGGGAAATCTGAAGTGGGATGCGGATGTTGAACCGACTCCGTTCATGGGATGGTACGGTTCAGAAGCGCTGTTTTGCTATGCCAGCTTTGCCGGACGGACGGAACTGGAATACATTTACTTCTACACCTGCAACGTCAGCCTAAAGACCCAATTCCTTCGAATCAATAACGGCTTCGATGAAGATTTCAAAGTTGCGGCCTGGGAGGATAGCGAACTCGGGTTCCGACTGAACAAGGCCGGCATGCGGCTCCTCTATAATTCCGAGGCGCTGGCCTACCACCACCAGTACATCTCGTTTGATGACGCCTGTCGGCGCCACAAGAAAGCGCTAGAAGCCCACGAAGTCTTTAAGCGAAAGGAAGCCGGACGCAGCCAGGCTGCGGTTAAGACGTCACGCCTGAATGGCCGCCTAAAGAAGCTGCTTGCGTCAGCACTTTTTCCGCTGAAGAGCCTCATGGATTGGAGGTTACCGCTGCCGTGGAGCGTCTACAGGATGATGTTCCGAATCTACCGCTAGCATCACCCATTGTGGCTCCGAGCAAAAACGATTTGACCGTGTGCCGGTTTGAAACCGAGCGACTCTCTAAGATCAAACATGTCTCCCGCGGCTTCCCGTGATGGCATTCGGAGAACAGCAGAATCTGTCGCGCAGGAGGAGGAGAGCGTTTGAGTTTACGCATCTCAGTGGCGATGTGCACTTTCAACGGTGCGCGATTCTTGGGAGAGCAGCTGGAAAGCATTGCGGCTCAGATCAGGCTTCCCGATGAGCTCATCATCTGCGATGACAACTCGACCGATGAAACCGCCGAAATTCTAAATGTTTTTGCGAAAAACGTACAGTTTCCTGTTCGTATAAAAATCAACAAAAGCACCCTCGGAGCAACCAGAAATTTTGACCAAGCTATCGCGCTTTGCCAATGCGAAATCATCGCACTCGCGGATCAGGACGATGTCTGGTATCGACATAAGCTGCAGTACATCGCCGGCATTTTCCTGCGCTCGCCTGAAACGATTGCTGTTTTCAGTGACGCTGACATTATCGATGCGAAATCACGTAGCCCGCAGGGGCGGCTCTGGGACGCCCAATTTTTTACCCGTAAGGAACAAAGGCGTGTTGCAACCGGGCAGGCTCTGGATGTCATCCTCAAGCATCCGGTTGTCACCGGTGCCACACTGGCTTTTCGGGAGAGATTCCGCAGCCTGATTCTGCCGGTACCGGAGGATCACGTACATGACTACTGGATCTCGGTCCTTTTGTCGGCTTGCGGCGATTTTCAACCAATCTCGGAATCGCTCATCCAATATCGGCAACATCGAGACCAGCAGATTGGTCCCGGACAAGGGCGACTGCCTGTCATGGAGCGAACTTTGAGTGCTATAAAGACCGGGCGACAGTCGTATCTCGCAGAAGTACAACGTTTTCAACAGATTCGTGAGCGGTTACAGGCACGAAAAGGCCAGTTTCCATTCCCTTCGGGGGCCATAAAGATGGTTGAGGCGAAAATCTCGCACCGTTCCGCACGAACCAACCTTCCCGAGCTTAGACTTTTGCGGATTCCAACGGTTTTAGGTGAAGTCCTGAACCGCGGATATTGGCACTACTCAGAGGGTTGGAGGAGTGTTGCCAAGGACATTTTCCTGTGAAGGCTCGCCAGACTTTGATGAAGTTCGCCGCTTGATATTCCAAATGTCGGAAATTGTTTCAACTGCGTGGTGGCAGTCTAAGTTAGCGCGACGTTTCGACTATGTGGCCGTGGTCGTGGCAATTGCCGTCGTTGGCCGACTCGCGTTCGAGGAGGATCTTTCTTGGGTTGTCGGTGTGATCGTCGGTATCACAGTTGTGCTTCTGACCCTGACCCGCTGGCCCTTTGGAGCTCTGACGGTTCTGATTGGGATGAGCGCGATGCCTGTTTTTTTCGTCGACGTATTTGGCTGGAAAGCCAGGCCAGAACATTTCGCCGCGTTGATCGTTTCCATCGCGCTCTGTCAATGGCTTCTACGCCATAAGCGCCGAGTAAATCTGGAAAAGATGGATTATTGGGTCTTGGCGTACGTAGCGATCAACTACATTAGTTCTGTTCTTGGATCTTCTGAACCCTCGGCAACTCTGCGATGGGCGCTCCAGAATAATTTGGCGGTACTCCCGTATTTTCTGATCCGTTTGCTCGTACGGGACTTGGAAACACTCCGAAAAGCCTTCCAAATTTTACTGGCTGCGGGAATCGTCGCATGCCTGTACGGAATACTCTGCTACGCGTCGTATTATGTATTTGGCACGACCGCCGGAATGCAAGTGGGGCTGTACCTGGTCGACGTGTCTGCGCCCTATGGTTCAATGACTGAGGCTAACCTCTTTGGAGCGTACGCCGGATGCTGCGCGGTGTTATTTCTGGCGCTATTCCTCGGCGAACAGCGACGTATTGTCAGTTTAGCTGGGTTTTTGCTTGCGTCTCTGGCCGCAGTCCTGAGTTTTTCCCGCGCGGCGAACCTCGCTCTCGTCGTTGCCATCGGTTTTGTTTTCTGGAAGTCGCGCCACGCCAGAACCAACGAAACCCGCAAGTTAACGACCCGCAAGTTAACGGCACTCATGCTACCAGCTACGCTGATCTTGGTTGTCACTGCCTCAGCTTTTAGTGGTGTACTGCGGGAGAGGTTCAGCAGCCTCTTTAGTCAAGGTTTGGCGGACGAAACGACTATAACGCGTTTGGTTGAAATTCAGGAGGCCCTGCAGGACATTTCCGGTCATCCGGTACTCGGAAGCGGCACCGCTAGCTTTCAGTTGTCGTTTGACTGGGGTAAGTACATTCCGGACTGGGCAAACAAGGCGACCTGGGTCGGGAATATAACGATCCGGGTTCTTCACGACACTGGCGTACTCGGTCTGGCTACGCTCCTCGGTTTCTTCATCTCAGTTTGGTTTAAGGTACGGCGAAGTTTGCGTTTCGATAGCACCCAAGTTTCGATGCTCCTCGGTCTTTCGGCTGGAGCTCTGTTGTATGGAATTTCATTCCAAGCCACCGACGGGACCATTTTGGCCTTCCCGTGGGTTCATTTTGGATTCCTGACCACCGCGGCGTCCCTCGTAAACAGCGCTAAAGAGAATGTGGCCGGCCCAGGCGTTGCAGAACAGAAGTCAATTTAGAGTTCTCGTAGTGGGCTCTTTTCTGACCTGGCATCTAACGGTTGCGCGGTCGCCTTATCGAATCAGCCAACTAGAAATTCCGTCAGACCAAGCCGTCAATCGCGTTGGAAAGGACACATGCAGGAGCTATCCACCTACAACGCCGGGCATGACTTCGGCTATAACCTTCAAGAAAGCCGGCTTCGCAAATGTGTCGCCATTATAGAGTCGCTGCCGGTTGGCCAGTTGCTGGATATAGGGTGTACTCAGGGCGATTGGGCTCTGCGGTGGCAATCTCAAGGCTGGAAGGCAGCTGGAGTCGACGTTAATCCCAATCAAGTTGGCTTGGCCGTAAAATCAGGTATTGATGCTCGTGTTTGCGACTTAAATCGTGATGCTCTCCCGTTTGATGATGCGCAATTTGATCTAATTTTTGCTGGCGAAGTCATAGAACATCTCGTTGACACGGATGGTTTTCTAAAAGAGGTAAGGCGCTGCTGCAAACCGGGCGGCAACCTGCTTCTCACAACGCCCAATCTGGCTTCCTTTGAGAATCGTGCTCGGTTGTTGCTGGGAATCTATCCGAAATGGCTGAACTACAATCTCGACGGCAGTGGCCACGTGCGCTTGTATACGCCCCGTACTCTAAAGCGTCAGCTCATGGTGCATGGTTTTAATGTAGTGCGACACACTGGAAATTGGGTGCCGTTTATTCCTCAGCGCTTTATCGATGACGTCAAGATGCCTTCGCTGGCCGTTACCGGCGACCTGCTACCGAACCTCGCTATGGACATAATTATGCTTGCTCGCAGAATCGCATAGTCCAAATTTAATATTGAGTCGCCCCGGCAGCCGCCGTAGCGAGATCAATCCTCCTATTCGTTTACGTAGGTGATTACTTAAAGGACTGAGCGGAATAAAGCCTTCCGCCGAAGCCACGATCAAATGCAAAATAAGAAAAGACCCTACGACATCGCGGTCGCCTATCGGATTTATCCTAAACTTGCGGTTGCTGCTAAGTCACTCCCGTGCGGTGACGACAAGTATCGGCTTTCTGAGATCTGTCTGAGGTCTTTCAAAGAGTCACTTAGCGGACTGAGAGCGAAGGTGTGGGTTCTGCTAGATGGATGTCCTCCAGAATATGCCGATCTCTTTACGAGGTACTTCGAACCGAATGATCTTACCCTCCTGAATCTCAGTGGTATCGGCAATCAAGCTACATTCGGTCGGCAGATCGATATTCTGCTGGGACAACAAGATTCCGACGTCGTCTATTTCGCGGAGGACGATTACGTCTATCTGCCTGGCCAATTTCATTGCATGATTGACTTCCTTTCGGAACGTCGAGACGCGGACTTCGTTTCTCCCTATGACCATCTCGATTGCTACACGTTGGACCTGCACCGGCAGCCCAAATGGCTGGCGGTGCATGGTGGCAGACACTGGAGAACCGCCGCTTCGACGTGCTTAACCTTTCTCACCACGCAGCAGACTTTAAAGAAGACTGAGGCTGTTTTCCGCAGCTATGTGCGCCGAAATTTCGATTGTAGTCTGTGGCTTAGTTTGACGAAGCGTCGAATCTTCAATCCCTTCTTTTTCGGCCGGCACCTTGTTCACGACCGCTTCTTCAGCAAGGTCATTCTGAAATCCTGGCTTTATTGTTGGCGACAAAATCTTTTTGGTAGTAGATGGAAACTGTGGGTCCCAGTCCCCGGGATTGCCACACATCTCGACGCCAAAGCTTTGTCTCCGAATGTGGACTGGCGCGCATTTATGGAACAAGCGAAGAGAGATACGGTGGAAGAAATCTCAGTTGAGAAGTACGGTTAGGCCAAACATCGCTATTTCCTTCGGGGGGACGGAAATGAAGCCTGTAGTCAAGCTTTTCTTACTGCTGTTCCTGTCGCCACTCGTTCCAATCTCTGTTGAAGCCCAGTGCGAGACTGGGGTAAGCGAGTGCACGCAGGCAGTGCCTCATTTCGTGAAGTTTAACGGGGCATTGAGAACTCCCGCGGTCGTGCCGCGTAGTGGTGTGGTGGCCATCAAATTTGTCATCTATGGGGCTGCGACGGGCGGAACGCCCCTCTGGCAGGAGGTGCAGAATACTCTAGTCGATCCACAAGGACGCTACGAAGTGATGCTCGGCGTAACGGGCACCGAAGGAATTCCATCAGCGCTTTTCACGTCGGGGGAGCCGCGTTGGTTAGGGGTACAGGCGTTGCTGCCGGGAGAAGAAGAGCAGCCCCGGATACTGCTCGTGAGTGTGCCATATGCGGTGGAAGCGCAAAATGCGCAAACCTTGGCTGGATTGCCCGCCTCTGCTTTCGCCAGAGTTGCTACGAGCACTTCGTCGGAAGCCCCGTCCGGCACGCAAACGGTGGTGACCAGCACTGGGGCTCAAGGTGTCGCCGCCACCGTAGTTGACCCCGCTACTTCCGTTGCTTCGGTCGCTCCGACGGGTGCGATCGAGGGCAGGGTAGGCCCAGTGAATGTGATTCCCAAATTTTCTGGGGGTGGGCTCGCGAGTTCCCAGATAACGGATGCTGGCGGTACCGTCACTATGCAGAATCTCTCGAATACACTATTTGCCGATCAGTTCTCCGGTGGGGTTTCGGCGGCCATCGCCGCGTGTCCAGCGAATGGGTGCATTATTTACGCGGTTTCCCCGGCGGTGAATCTGAATCTGGGAAATATCGACCCTGGGTTCAAGTCGATTACGATCTATCTAGGACCGTATCCATACACGGTGAATCAAATCACCTTGCGTAAGGGCCTGAAAATCATAGGCATGGGCGCGTCGTACGGAGCCAATGGAAGCGTAACCTGCAGCGTCGCTGCACCCTGCAATGGAACATCTCTGCGATCCGTCAACGGCAACAACCCAGTCTTCGTGCTCCCCCAAACTAACAATGAGCCGGCGACGGATGTCCTGCTCTCTGGCTTCATCCTCTCGGGCTCCGCAGGGAACACCAGCGAGGACGGCTTCCTGCTGGACACCAGCGCAACCGTTAATACAGGTTTGTGGTATTCCATCCTGGATGACATTCACGTATCAGGTTTCGCAGGTATTGGAATCCACGTCAAGGGACGGCAGAACGATTTCGCGGCTACCTCTCAGTGGGTGCTCTTCAACAATGTCGCTGTATTTCGCACCGCTGGTGGGGGAAACGCCTTAAGGATGGAGGGTGCAGTTTTTGATCTGCGCTTCAACGATTGCCAATTTGACGGACAAGCAACAGGAGACGGAACCAATATATACATCGGTGGATACACTAGCGGGGGCACTGGTTTTCCGACGACCATCGCCTTTGAGGGATTGGTATCTCAGCAGGCAGCTCTGGCGGTACAGATCGACGGGGCGGTCAATGTGACGTTTCATGCTTCACACCATGAACACCTCTCGGCCGGGTATCAGATTAGCGACATCAACAATATCGGTACGCGTGGTTTGACGATCACGGATTCCTATTTTGCCGGCGATACCGGAATCAACGGCGGGAAAGGGTTCGAGCTAAGTATTGCGACCACACAGGCATTCGGGGTTGTTTTTGCGCACAATGAATTGTTGGGTAGTCCCGACGCCGTCGTCATAGGTACCAATTTTTCGACTCCTGTCTATCGAGACAACTGGTACGCTGGAGCTCTCAACGGTCCGCCGACTTCGGGCATCACCACACAGGTTACTCCGGCGGCGTCCATCAATATTCAAGGGGCCCATTCCATTGGGCTGAATCCGTCCACAACACCGATTACTACCCTCCAGAGTTCGCTGGGCCCAGGAGAAATGGTCACGTTTTTCACATTAGGAGGCGCGGTGACTTTCGGCTCAGGCGGAAATATCGATTTGATGGGCATGAGCAGTGTGACCGTCAATGGAACGATCACGTTCGTAGCGAGTGACCTCGGGGGCTCACTTTGGAAGCCCGTCTCGCAGTGGAGTCCAAGTGCAGCAACACCGCAGGCTCAGACTCGAGTAATTAACCGTCGGTAGGGCTTTAACCGACTGCCCCATGTTCGCCGACGTGCTGGCGATCGGCCGCACTTAATTTAGTGTGGTTGTGCTGTTCAGCTTAAGAAGGATAATCTTGAGAAGTCGGCGGTTTCGTCGAGTTTCTTAGGATTTACGTTTATAGACTCCAGGTAGACGCCGCCGATGTGCCCTACGTTGTCGATACTCGTCCTGACCTATAACGACGGTAGATTCTTGGAAGGATGCCTCGATTCGGTTAAGCGGCATGTTACCTGTCCTTTCGAAGTCATTCTTGTCGATAACGGGTCTTCGGAAAAGCTCTCGGACACTCTCACCGTCCGGTTCCCGTGGCTCAGAATTATCCGGAGTGAAACAAACCTAGGATTCAACGCAGGCAACAACCTGGCAGCGAGAAATGCGCATGGGGACTACTTGCTCTTGCTTAACATCGATACGGTCCTGTTGAGCGACGTGGTTCCAGCGATCGATCTCTTGCAGGGGGACCTGAAAATCGGAGTCGTCGGAGCCCAGGCCTACGGAGCTTCGGGTGAGCTTAGACCGTCGGCGGGGCGTTTCCCAAAGGCCAGCAGACTGTGGTTGTTTCGGAGTCTGTGGATGAAGCCGACGCTTGCGTGGGGACCGAGCGAGTTGAATGCCTTCAAAGTAGACTGGGTGGAAGGATCGTTCCTAGCGACGACTTTGAAGCATTGGAGAGCCGTAGGTGGTTTCGACGAGAAGAATTTTCTATTTGGTAATGACGTGAATTTCTGCCGAAGCACCGCGCAACGCGGGTTAGCGGTGGTCCAGTGTACCGCAACCAAATACGTCCATTTCTGTGGATATGGGGAGAGCCGGATGGGGCGTCTTTACGCCGGCTTTCGCGACTATCACAAGAAATTCTCCACTCCGGCCGAGCAGCAAATGGCCGATGTGGTATTGCGCGCCGGCCTCATCGCACGAATTGTGGTGTATGGTCTCTGGTATCGCATAACAAGGAATAAAATGATCGGCGAGAAATTCCAGCGGTTCTCCGAGGTGCGCAGAAACTGGGCACAGTTAACCCCATGATTTGTCTCTGGGGTCATGACAAACCGTGCGGATATAACAAGATATGAAAGACGTCCTCTATCAGTTGATGGATCGCATTGCAACTCGGCTCAAAGGTTACGACTATCACTTGGATCGATCCGTTCCTTTGAACCTGGTATTGGGAATAATGTTGCGGCGTTTCGCTTGGCTTTGCCGCGGCGTCGTAAAATGCCTCGTGCTTCAAAGAAGGTTCCGATTGATTTATATAGCTCCGCAAGTAAACCTTCGCAATGCGAGTTTAATTCGTTTTGGCCAAGGCGTGACCTTGGAGCGCGGCGTGCTCATCGACGGGTTGTCGAGCCACGGCGTCGAATTTGGAGACAACGTGATGATCGGATCCTATTCGATAGTTCGCGCCAGTATTCTGGGGAATTTGGGAGCAGGCCTGCGAATGGGGAAAAATTCCGCAGTAGATGCATATTCCTTTATCGGGGCTGCCGGGCAGATTACGATCGGCGAGAACGTGATTATGGGCCAACACGTTTCGTTTCACGCGGAAAATCATAACTACGAGCTTACCGATATTCCCATTAAATATCAGGGGACGCGACGGTTGGGCATCGTTATAGAGGACGACTGTTGGATAGGTTCGAATGTCGTGTTCTTGGATGGTTCTCATGTAGAGACGGGATGTGTGATAGGAGCAGGTTCCGTCGTGCGCGGTCGAATACCTGCATATTCGGTTGCTGTGGGTAGCCCCGCTCGAGTCGTTAAGTCCAGATTATTGGTCGATGGGGAATTGTCGAGAGCGCCTTCAGTTCGAGCGGGCGGTATGGCCTGAATCGACAAGGCCTGGAAAATATCGGGAATCGTCGTTGGTCTCATCGCGCGCGGTTTGAAGTCGTCGGCATCCGCCTCGGCGGGGATAGCTAGATGAGGGGTTGATTACTATGGATAACACCGAAGGAGAGAACTACAGCTGTTTGGCTGCCACCCTGGCGAGCGTGGAACAAGAGATTCAGGAAAGCATGTCGGTCCAGGCCGAGTTGTCGAAGAAAGGGATTAAGGAGATTGTGCAGGCAGGAAAAGCAATCGCGGCCTGCTTGCGGAGCGGCGGAAAACTCGTTGTATTCGGCAACGGCGGAAGTGCCGCAGATGCGCAGCACCTGACTGCAGAACTTGTGGGAAGATATCGTGCGGACCGCAGGGCCCTCGCGGCTATCGCCCTAACTACGGATTCTTCAGCGCTGACATCGATCAGCAATGATTTTGGATTCGAAGACGTTTTTTCCCGGCAGCTCGAAGCAGTCGGCAAGCCAGGTGATATTGTTTTGGCCATCTCCACTAGTGGAAATTCGCCGAACGTGTTGCGCGCCGTCTTATTGGCAAAGAAACTGGGACTGGCTACTATAGGTCTTTCCGGAAGATCCGGTGGCAAATTGCGCGATTGCGTCGATTTGTGTTTAAGCGTGCCGTCCGATTCGACACCTCGGATACAGGAAGCTCATTCGTTGATTATTCATATTCTCTGCGGAATTGTGGAGAATGCTGTTGTCGATGCTGACCGTAGTTCTGACGCGGTGAAGGCAGATATAGTCGCGAGGGGATAAAGATGCCGCTGGACGAGCGTATTCCAAAAGGATCTAAGGATCGAGACCTTCCCTCCGGAAGTTTTGAAAAGCTGAGTTGTCTTTCCAGCGCACGGCAGCGATGTGACAGCAGCCCTTCGTTTGAGTTCTCTCATCCAACAGTTGGGAAGAGTTCGTTTTGATTCAAATTGCGCCAGCCTCCCGGTCGGCCGACGCTGCACGGAAGATCGCCGACGTCGCAGCACTTGGCGTTCTGGTCCGAATAGGTGGCGGAAAGCGTCTGCTAGTCCGGTCAATCGAAGCCGTTTTGCGCCCGTTCGTGTGGCTTGTGGATCGGCTGAGCCCCTCCGTCAGCGGTCCCATGCAGGCAGAAGTGCAGCGCATACTCGTCGTTGAATATTGGAATCTCGGCGACATCATAATGGAACTGCCCTTTCTGCAGAATCTGCGAATCCAATATCCAAGGGCTCAGATCACACTCTTGACCAGCCCCAAGTGTGTTCCCCTTATCGCCGATCAGGGTCTCGTCGACGAAATGATCGTTGTGCGAGTTCCTTGGGCTCAGCATTATTCTCGGTGGCGAAAATACAACCCTTTCTCATTCTTCTGGATTGAATTTTTGCGGACCCTCACGACGTTGCGCGCTAAAAAGTTTGATCTCGCGTTCACGGCGCGGGCAGATATCCGTGAAAATTTCATTCTCTGGCTCGTCAACGTTCGGCGGAGGGTGGGCTACGCTTTTGGTGGTGGGGGATTCTTGCTCACCGATACAGCTACCCCGGATTTGGCACGACCTCATTTCTCCTGCCGATGGTTACGGCTGCTCGAGCATCTCGGCAAGCCAATCCTAAGCCGGAAACCTCACTTGCGCATAAACCCGGAAGAACAGGCATGGGCGGAACAATACCTCGCAGAGCGAGGAGTAAAGGCGGACGAATTTATCATCGCCCTTCATCCCGGAGCTCGCAGTGCTATTCGACAGTGGGGGGAAGAAAACTTCATCGCCGTGGCCGAACGATTGTGGGCCAAGTTTTCTGTGAAAATCCTTTGGTTTCAGGATCCAGGCCAATTGTCATCCGCCCCGAAGCCAAGACAATGGATCCCGTTGTCGTTACCGTTACGTCAATTTATGGCCGTACTCAACCGTTGTAGTCTGTTTATTTGCAATGATAGTGGGCCAATGCATATCGCAACAGCTTTGGATGTGCCCGTTGTTGGGATTTTTGGTCCCACGCAACCGACTTGGTTTGGACCGTTAGGCGACGGCCACCATGTCGTGATTCGGCCAGAATTCTGGTGCCGTCCATGTTTTGACTACTGTATTTTTGACCAGCCGTATTGCCTGCGGTTGGTTACCGTCGAATCCGTTTATGAGGCGGCTGCGGAGGCATTGCGCGCGATCTTTAGTGCTGCCGAGGTTAGCAAGGCGCCCAGCGCCGTGGTGCCCGCGTCTATGAACACGATTTCCAGGGTGGAGCAAGAAGCGGATTGAGGGTCACAGCAGCGGAGGATCAGCGAGACGTCATGGACAAACCCGAGCGCGGGAATGAGAGCAAGCTCCGAATCGCGATTGTAGGATCGCGAGGCATCCCACACACCTATAGTGGGTATGAGGCTTTTATCGGGGAAGTCGGTCCTCGGCTAGTGGCCCGAGGCCATGACGTGATCGTTTACTGCCGGAGCAGCCTCTTTCGGGAAAGGCCGAAGGAATACAAAGGGGTGCGCCTGATTTACCTCCCGGGTATCGAGACGAAAACGATGGGGACGCTCACGCACACCCTGGTGTCCATGTGTGACGTGATGTTTCGCGGGATGGACGTAATCTTCGTGGTCAATGTGGCGAACGCATTTCACTGCGCGCTACCACGGCTGATGGGGAAAAAAGTGGCGATCAATGTCGATGGCCTAGACTGGAAGCGGGACAAATGGGGTTCGCTGGCCAAAAAATATTTTTATTGGAACGCCAAGAATGTGGGCAAGATTTGTCCGAACGGCATAGTGACGGACGCCCGGGAGATGCAGAGGATTTATATGCAGGAGTTCGGGACGCGGAGCGTGAGCATCGCGTATGGAGCAAACATCGAAACATCCACGAATGCAGATGTCGTTCGGAAATACGGGCTTGAACCTTTTCAGTATTACTTGATCGCCAGTCGGCTGGTGCCGGAAAATAATGCTGACTTGATCGTGCGGGCGTTTGAGCAGGTGCATACTTCGCGCGTTTTGGCTATTGCCGGGAATGTGAACTACCGCAGTGAGTTTGTCGAGCAGTTAAAGCGGACGAGTAATTCCCGGGTGCGTTTCCTGGGTCATGTGAGCAATCCGGAACACATCAAGGAACTGCACTGCAACGCTTACGGCTACATTCACGGGCATAGCCTAGGTGGAACAAACCCCGCGCTCCTGAAAGGCCTGGGTTTCGGAAACTGCGTATTCGCGTTAAACACCGCGTTCAATCGGGAAGTGCTTCAAGATTATGGAATATTGTTCGAGCGGGACCCGATTGACCTGGCACGAAAGCTGCAACACTTCGAAGATCATCCTGAGCAAGCAGCGGAGTATCGACTTCGCGCACCATATCGCGTTCGCGAGGCTTACACCTGGGAAAAAATCACCGACCAGTATGAAGAGCTTTTCTTGGAATTGGCTGCGGGGGAAGATCCAACACGAGTTCATTCCAGCTTGCACAGTTCGATTGCGACTGAGGCTGAGACCGCCCCTGTCACCGCTTCAGTGAGCGCGTCCAAAAGCTTTTGATTTGCAAGAACCACAGATTGCCGTCCGAGATGGATCGTGAACTTCGGATGCTTTGCAGTTCGCAAGAGCAGCCACTCCGGACTTAACTAATTAGAACCAGAATTAGAATTATCCATGTGGATCGCTCCCATACCGACAATCCTGTAGACGCGGCACTGTTTTCATCGCGCCAGAAGAATTAGTTTAGATCTTAGGAGAATATTAAGTACATGAACAGCACGGCCGCACGGCGTTCGACATCGAGGCCGAAGGTAATGGGAGCACCGCCCCGCGAGTTGTTCACAGAGGGCGTCCTGGCAGTTCAGGTGCTGCCCAATGGCCGGGGCCGGGGGCGAAACCTCGTTCGCAGCTTGTCGGTGCAGATTGCCTATGCCACGATTGACGCCGCTCTGGTGTGCATGGTCGGAGCGTTGATCGTGGGGCTTCGCTTCGGCCTGGAAGTTCCCGCACAGCGCCTCGCGTTCAATCAGGTGGCCGGGCAAGCGTACGCCGGTTTTTTCCTCTTGTACGCCGCTTTGGTCGTTCTCGGATGTGCCAATCAGAATCTCTACCGCACGCCGCGCGACCGTAGCGTTTTAGACGAGACTCTCATGGTTGCGAGAGCTGTTGGCGTCGCCACAGCGCTCTTGGTTCTGTTCATCTTCATCACAGCCTACAGCGACATCTCCCGTCTGGTTGTCCTTTCCGCGGGTGTGCTGAATGTGCTGACTTTATCCGGATGGCGTTATTTCAAGCGGCGGCTGGTGTTGTATCGCTCCGTGGAGGGGATTGGTGTTTCACGTGTATTGATTGTAGGCGCCGGGCGGACTGGCCGGGCCTTAGCGAAATGGTTCGAAGAAAATCCCCACTTGGGATACATGGTCTGTGGTTTTCTCGACTCCAAACCCTCGTCGGATCCTCGGGTTCTAGGGACGATCAGCGATCTTCGTAAAGTAGCTCTCACGCAATTTGTAGACGAACTGTTTGTTACTCTGCCTTCCGAGAGAGAGATGGTGAAAACGACAGTACTTGAGGCACGCGAATTGCGCCTCGGGCTGAAACTTCTGCCTGATCTCTACGATGGGCTCGGCTGGCGGGCGCCGCTGCACATGATCGGTGGTTTTCCAGTGATGGACCTTCAATGGCAACCCATTCCAGCCGTTGGCCTGGCTATGAAACGAGCCTTGGATATCGTGTTTGCCGGCGCTGCGCTGATCCTGACGGCGCCATTTCTTTTATTGCTCGCTATTCTGATCCGGCTCGATTCCCCGGGACCCGTGCTGTACGTCGCGGACAGGATAGGACATAAGGGATCGAAATTCCGTTGCTTTAAGCTGCGAACAATGTGTGTAGGTGCGGATCTACGGAAGGATGAACTGAGGGCTGAGAACTGTCGTGAAGGTCCATTTTTCAAATTGGAGGAAGACCCGCGCGTAACCCGGCTCGGCCGTTGGCTGCGCGGTACCAGCTTCGACGAATTGCCCCAGCTCTGGAACGTACTCCGAGGCGACATGAGCCTGGTCGGGCCTCGTCCCCATCCAGTTGACGACTACGAGCGATACTCCGTCGAGCATCTGCGGCGGCTGGATGTGAGTCCCGGCTTGACGGGCCTGTGGCAAGTGACAGCCCGTAACGATCCGTCATTCGAAACCAACATGGCGCTGGACCTGGAATATATCGAGAACTGGAGCTTGGGACTCGATCTCAAGATTCTATTCAAAACAGTTCCAGCAGTGTTCCGTGCGGAAGGACGCTGAAGAAGGCTTCGCAGCGACGCGAGACGGGTATCTAGGGACCTTCCGCGATTTGTCAGATAGACTGGCGATGAGCGTGCCCTATATGAATGAACTCCCGTCAATTTCGAAGGGCAGCTACGAGCGAGCCGTGACGATGTTTTTTGTCGCCGTGGGATTAGAGTTTCCGTCAACGAGGGGTCTATGAAAGGTGTCGTTCTTGCAGGTGGTACCGGGAGCCGGCTTTTTCCGATTACGCGCGTTACCAACAAGCACCTACTGCCCATCTACGATAAGCCGATGGTTTATTATCCCATTCAGACGCTCGTCAATGCCGGCATCCAGGAAATCATGGTTGTCACAGGCGGGAAAAATGCCGGAGATTTTCTCCGCCTCCTTGGAAACGGGCGAGATTTTGGCCTCAAGCATTTAAACTATACCTATCAGGAAGGCGAAGGCGGCATTGCGGAAGCGTTGGGTCTGGCCGAACACTTTGCGGATGGTGAGCCAATTTGCGTTATTCTCGGTGACAACATCATCGAGAACAACATTTGTGATGCGGTCGAAGACTTTGCAGGGCAAAAACAAGGAGCCCGGCTTCTTCTGAAAGAAGTTCCGGATGCCGAGCGATTTGGTGTCGCGGAAGTCCGTGGAAACCGCATCGTTGGCATCGAGGAGAAGCCCTCGGTTCCCAAGTCTAATTACGCAGTCGTTGGCATTTATATGTACGATGCGACGGTATTTCAAAAGATTCGCCGTTTAAAGCCGTCGGGGCGCGGTGAATTGGAAATTACTGACGTTAATAATTTCTATGTCGCTGAAGGATCATTGATGTACGAGATCCTCGACGGATGGTGGACCGACGCCGGAACATTTGAATCTTTGCTCCGTGCCAATAACCTCGTCGCGGAGACAGGCGCGAATAAAATGATTAAGGAAGGTCGCGCCGCGAAAGTCGCCACGAGGGAAGTTGCTCCATGAAAATTCTTGTAACCGGTGGCGCTGGATTCATCGGCTCAAATTTCATCCGTCACGCCTTGAAGAATGTCCTAAACTGCTCAATCATCAACTACGACAAGCTGACCTACTCTGGAAACTTGGCCAACCTTGAATCGATTGCCGACGATCCACGTTATAGCTTTGTCCGAGGCGATATTTGTGATGCCGATGCTGTACAGGCGGCGATGCGTGGCTGTGATGCCGTTGTGCATTTCGCGGCAGAGTCCCACGTGGACCGAAGCATCTACGAGCCCGCGCCCGTTATCCAAACCAATGTCACCGGCACATTCATCCTGCTGGAGGTAGCGCGCAAACTTTCCGTCACGCGTTTCGTGCACGTCTCCACCGATGAAGTTTATGGCGATATTCTTCCGGGTGTCTTTGCCGACGAAAACTCTCCGCTGCAGCCCAGTAGCCCATATTCGGCTTCAAAGGCTAGCGCGGATCTGCTCGTTCGATCGTATATGCGCACCTACAAATTTCCCGCCGTAATTACCCGATCTTCCAACAATTACGGCCCATATCAATTTCCTGAAAAATTTGTCCCTTTGATGATAACCAATGCATTGCTTGATATAGCTCTGCCCGTTTACGGGGATGGCAAACAGCAGCGTGACTGGTTGCACGTTGAAGACAACTGCTGCGGAATTCTCACAGTTCTGGAAAAAGGCAGAATCGGTGAAACCTACAATATCGGTGGCTCGGACGTGGAAGAAAATCTAACTGTCGCGCGTCAATTGCTTCGGCTCACTGACAGGCCCGACAGCCTGCTTTCTTACGTACAGGATCGTCCGGGACACGACCGGCGATATGCGTTGAATTGTCACAAAATTCAGAACGAACTTGGTTGGCGTCCGAAGATACCGTTGGAAGCCGGGCTTCGACAAACCATCGATTGGTATAAGGAAAACAAACAATGGCTGGACAACGTGCGCGCCGGAGAATATCGATCGTACTACGCGAAATACTATGAAAATCGCGATTCTTCCCTTCACGCCATCGCGGAATCTGGGGCCAGTAATTGACAGAATGCGCATGGTATTCTGGCCTTCTCAAGTTGTCGCGGCTGCGCCGAATGGGATGAGTGGCAACTTTTTTTTCGGAGCTTTTGTGCGGTGTCCTGTGCGCACACCGGTGATCTCGCAAAAGGATGCGAACGATCTGAGGCGCGGAGAAGTCTCGCCGGAACGCCTGCCAGGGCATCACCTGGAATGAAACTCGCCATTCTATTGGTGGGAAAGACTGGCCAGGTTGGCTGGGAACTTCATCGTTTCTTGCCGGCACTTGGGGAGGTGGTCGCACCGGATCGCCAGCAACTTGACCTACTCAATCCCGACAGTATTCGCCGCGTGGTTCGAGAGGTCCGTCCGCAACTTATCGTCAATGCTGCCGCGTACACTGCGGTAGACGCTGCGGAGACCGATGAAGCTCAGGCGCACGCCATCAACGCCGAGGCTCCAGCTGTACTTGCAGACGAGGGGAGTAGGGTTGGCGCCGTAATGGTGCACTATTCGACAGACTATGTCTTTGATGGCAAAAAAGGGCAACCGTACGATGAGGCCGATCCCAAGAGCCCGCTAAATGTTTACGGCAAAACGAAATTGGCGGGCGAGGAGGCTGTTCGCAAATCGGCCATGCCACACATGATTTTCAGGACCTCTTGGGTGTATGCCACGCGCGGACGAAATTTTCTCTTGACGATACTGCGCCTCGCAACCGAGCGAGAAGAGTTAAAGATCGTTGATGACCAGACAGGATCTCCGACCTGTGCCTCGGACATTGCCGCCGCAACCAGCAGAATCCTGACGAGTATTTATGAGCGGGACGCCGTCACGACGGAGTTCGCTAGAGTGGCTGGCACCTATCACATGACTGCCGTCGGCCAAACAACCTGGTATGACTTTGCGAAGGCAATCCTCGAACAAGCCTCCGAAGCGACCGAACAGACGTCCTGGGTTACGGCCATCACGAAAGGACGCCCATTGATCACGCGGCGTGTACTTCCCATCACCTCTGATGAATATCGCTCCGCTGCTCCCCGCCCGGCCTATTCCGTTCTTTCGAATTCGCTCCTTGCTCGAACCTTCGGGTTTGAGTTGCCCGCCTGGCGTATTCAGTTGCAAAAGTGCTTTCCGGTTGAAAGCAGGGGCTGGGGCCTTGCATCTACCGGTTGTGTTCCCGTGCCTCAATGACTCACGCTCTAGAATTTGCGCAACCTTATGCCTTGTTAGACGCCCAGCATGCGAAGTAACCACCCCGCTAGTACGCCGCCAGTCAGCGGTCCAATCACCGGAATCGGCGCATAACTCCAATCGGACCCACCCTTGGCCGCGACTGGCAAGAGAGCGTGCGCCACACGAGGCCCTAAATCTCTCGCTGGATTGATGGCATACCCCGTCGTTCCTCCCAGCGAAAGTCCTATCCCCCAAACCAGCGATCCCACCAGGTAAGGCCCCAAGCTGCCCGGTCCAGTCGCAGCAACACTTCTCGAAAAAATCGCCCCGACCACGAAAACAAGCACGAATGTCCCCACGATTTCGCTGATTAAATTCGGAATTAAGCTGCGAATCGCCGGCGCGGTACAAAAACACGCCAGCTTCCCCGGAGCATCCGGCGTCTCTTTCCAATGCGGAAAGTAGTGCAGCCACACCAGCGTCGCGCCAACCAGAGCGCCGAGCAGTTGGGCCCCTACGTACGGCACGACCTTCCCGAAATTTCCCGCCCGCACGGCGAAGCCCAGCGTAACCGCCGGATTCAGGTGCGCATCGCTGCTCCCGCACGCGATTGCCGTGAACACTCCCGCCATCACCGCGAACGCCCAACCCGCAGTGATCACCATCCATCCGCTCGCCTCCGCCTTCGAACGTTTCAGCACTACGCCAGCCACGACACCGTTGCCAAGCAGCACCAGGACCATCGTGCCCAGGAATTCACCCAGGAATGGCGACGTCATATCTTGCCCTCTCTCTCAAGCATCGACCCAATCAAACGACCGCGTGACGGCTTTCTTCCATCGCCGGTACAACTCTTCGCGCTCCACCTCCTCAACGTGTGGCTTCCAAATCCGATCGACCGCCCAGTTCGCCCGTAATTCCTCCAGCCCCGAAAAGAACTGCACCGCAAGTCCAGCCGCGTACGCCGCGCCCAGTGCCGTCGTTTCCTGAATCACCGGACGCACCACTTCACGATTCAGAATATCGGCTTGAAATTGCATCAGCAGATCGTTCGTCACCATCCCCCCGTCAACGCGCAGCGACGCCAGCGAAATCCCCGAATCCTTTTCCATGGCCTCGACAACTTCGCGGCTCTGAAATGCAGTCGCTTCTAACACCGCACGCGCCAGATGACCTTTGGTCGCGTATCGGGTGAGTCCCGCGATCACCCCGCGCGCGCTCTCTTTCCAATAGGGTGCATATAAACCGGAAAACGCGGGAACAAAGTAAACGCCGCCATTGTCCTCTACGCTGCGAGCCAACGCCTCGACATCGGAACTCTTCTCAATAATCCCGAGATTATCCCGGAGCCACTGCACCAGGGCCCCGGTGATCGCAATGCTTCCCTCCAGCGCATATCGCGCCGGCTGATCTCCGAACTTGTATGCCACCGTGGTCAGCAGCCCAAACTTCGACGGCACCATTCGTTCGCCAGTGTTCATCAACAAGAAGCAGCCGGTTCCATACGTGTTTTTTACCTCCCCCGGCCGAAAACACGTTTGACCCACCAGCGCCGCCTGCTGATCTCCCAGAATTCCAGCGATGGGCACTTCCGAAATCGCTGGCAGCGCACCAGCACCGTAGACTTCACTGCTTGATCGAACCCGCGGCAGCATCGCCCGCGGAATATCGAACGCAGCGAGCATCTCGGCATCCCAATCCAGCGTCCTCAGGTTGAGCAGTTGCGTGCGGCTGGCATTGGTTACATCGGTAACGTGCTGCCCGGCACGTGGTCCGCCCGTAAGATTCCACACTAGAAACGTATCAATATTTCCGAAAAGCAATTCCCCGGCCGCCGCTCGTTCACGTGCGTCCACGACACTCCGCAAAATCCATCCCAACTTCAACCCGCTGAAGTAAGTGCTCAAAGGCAGGCCCGTCTGCGCCCGAAAACGATTCTGCCCGCCCTCGCTCGCGAAGTGCGCGACATCTTCCGCGACACGCGTATCCTGCCACACCAACGCATTCGCCACTGGCTCGCCTGTTTTGCGGTCCCAAACCACCGTCGTTTCGCGCTGGTTCGTAATCCCAATCGCCGCAAGGTCAGAGGCTTGCAAGCCGCGTTTTTCCAGCCCCTCGTCAATCACTTCATACGTTCGGCGCAAAATTTCCAGCGCATCGTGTTCCACCCATCCGGGTCGCGGGAAAATCTGCTCGTGCTCTTTCTGCGCAACGCAGACAATGCGCGCCGACCGGTCAAACACCATGAATCGCGTGCTCGTCGTGCCTTGATCGATAGCCCCGATATAAGCCTTCACCGCTTCGCTCCTGAGTTGTCGAAACTCTCCTGACGACGTACTATGGCCCGCACGGGCCTGCGAGTCGCTCTCAAAGGGAGCGCCGCGCCACACGGAATGTACGCGATTTCACTCATTCCCGCATCTAATAAACAGGGATGAGAGGAAGGATATTAAAATGAAGAGCATATCTCGATCGAAGCGGACGCTCTTGTGTTTCGTGGGGTCCGCCATATTTACATTGATTGCGACGGGGCCCGCGCGGGCGGCGGCCGGCGTCGTCACTACCACAGTTACGGCCGTCGGAAAAAAACAGCCTCCGCCGCCAATCAAGAAAGAAGATGTTACGTTGTTTCAAGGTAAAGAACGTACGCAGGTGGCTGATTGGAAGCGTGGTGAATCCCTTTTTCTAGCGATTCTGATCGATGATTCGCTGGATCAGGAAGTTGCCAGCCAGTGGAAGGATCTAAAATCCTTCATCGACGCCCAAGAGCCAACCACCTACATCGCCGTCGCTTACTCGCGCAACGGTGCCGCCACCGTCATTCAGGATTTCACCAATGATCACTCTCTCGCTGACAAAGCGCTGCGGATGCCTTCAGGCTCAGGTGGCGCATTCACTAGTCCCTATCTCTCCGTCCAGGATTGGATCAAGCGTTGGCCCGACCAGGGCGGTGATCGACGCTCGATTATCATGATTTCTTCGGGCGTTGACTACTTCCGCGGAGGTTTCGATCCGGTCGATCCCGACCTCGATTCCACTGTCGAGCGAGCGCAAAAGAAGAACATCAACATCTGGACGATCTATTACCCTGACGCCGGGCATGTGGGCCGCCGCTACTTCCGCGTTTTCAACGCGCAATCCAACCTTAGCCGGCTGTCGGAGGAAACTGGCGCCGAATCGTATTATCTCAGCACCGGCGTTCCGGTAACCTTGAAGCCCTACTTCGACGAAATTCAAGAGCACCTGCAAAACCAGTATTTGCTTTCGTTCGCAGGTAATGGCGGAAAGAAAGGCAAGTTCACTCGAATCCGAGTGAACACGGAAGTGCCAAACGTGGAGTTCATGCTTCCCGCGTCCGTCTTCCTCCCGCCACAATAACCGGCGGCAGTCAGACTCGACCCAGTCCTCCTTGTAGGGGCGCAGCACTGCTGCGCCCCAGCTTGCCCGGGCGCAAACCGCAGCGCGATTTGCCTTCCTCTGCACGACACACAACGGAGCCTTTGCCGTCCGTCGAAAAATTTCGCAAAATCCCCTTGACTTTTCTCAAGTCTCTGGTACAATTACCTCATTGATTTTTACGTCCAAGCGCCGCCAACCGGCGCTTTTTTAATTTCTGCGCAAGCCTTAACTCATTTACTTCCAGCAAGTTACGGATTCAGCAAAAATAAATCAGCGTGCCTGTCAAAACCAATAGAAGGCGAATCTCCGTGAGGCTCGTAATACCATTATTGTTATACACTTACGGATCGTTACCTGGTAAACCTTTTGTCTTGATAGTCTTACAAATGCCCGGCGGGTATGGAGGGGCTAGAGATGGCACTCCAGATCGCGATCCTTCCGAACACTCAAACGCTCGAAGCATGGATGGACGTGTCCGTCCATGCTTCGATTTGAATGATCGGGCCATCATCGCGGGCCACGGCGGGCTCGAGTCCCAAGAACGGGGTGACATAGTATTCCGTTCTTCCATGCTAAAAATCCAGTTTGGCTTCGCTCTATCCTTGCCTTGGCCGTGTTCTCGACCTGGTCAGCGCAGTGCCCGCATGCGATCAGTCATCCGAGCCCGTCAGCGACACCGCTCGCGTCGATTCCCGAATCACCAGTTCCGGGTTCATCTTGTGACTCACGATGTTCCACTCCCGCTTTTCCAGTGACGCGTTTATTCCTTCCATGACGATGTTCACCGCCAGTTCGCCCATCGCTTCCATCGGTTGCCGCACCGTCGTTAACGACGGCGCCGAAAGCGACGAAAGTGCCACATCGTCGAAGCCTGTTACCGAGCATTGTTCCGGAACCTTGATGCCCGCCTTCGTCAACGCCCGGATTGCTCCCAGCGCCGCCAAATCGTCGAACGTCGCGATCGCCGTAAAGCGCTTCTTGCGCTGCAGCAGCTCTTCCGCGAACCGGAATCCGCTCTCGAAACTCGAATTCGGATCGAGCGATTCCGGCAATTGCAGAATCAGTGCCGGATCGATCTCCAGCCCCGCGCTTTGCGCAAATTTTTGTATCCCGCGCCATCGCGGCCCGCTGTCGATCAGCATCTTGGGCCCGCGGATAAACGCGATCTTCCGGTGGCCCAGCTGGTACAGATGCTCCAGCGCCAATCGCGCCCCAGCTTCGTTATCCACCATCACCGAGCTGATCGTGTCGCCCGGTAGTTCGCAGCAAATGGTTGCCGCCGGAATGTTGCGCTTGGAGAGGTCCGCGAGCAGCTGAATATCCACGAACAGCCAGTTGGCGACGACGATCAACGCTTCTACGTGCCGCTCCAGGAGCATTTCCAGATATCGCTCGAAACGACTTCGCTGGTTGTGCGCGTCGGCGAAAATCGACACATAAGAAGCCTGATAGAGCGTGTTCTCAATGCCGCGCATGACCAGCGTGCAGAAGGGGTCGGTGATATCCGCAAACAATACGCCTACGCTGTGGGTTCGCTTGCTGCGCAGGAACCGAGCCATCGCGTTTGGCCGGTAACCCAGCTTCCGTGCCACTTCCTCGATGCGTTTTTTGGTTGCGGGAGCGATGTAACGCGCCAAGGGCGCGTTGTTCAGCACGATGGAAACAGTGGCGGGAGAGAATCCGCTCTGCGTAGCCACGTCGCGCATTGTCACAGCCGCATTCTTACCGCTGGGCCGCTTAACCAGTGTGAGCTCCTCCGCGGGCATCATCATCCTGCCAGAGTCACCCAATTTGCAATGCCTCCTGCACGCGCATGCTCCTATTCCGCGGGCACTTCAAACGACAGCGGTTCTCGGAACCACTTCGTCTTCCAAACACCGAATGCGATTCCCGCGATCATCCAGATACTGCCGACGATCATCGCCGGGCGGCTAAGACTCACCCATAAGGCGAGGCAGATGACAAACCCCACGACTGGCGGGATAAAATTCCATACTTTCTTTTTTTCCGCTCGCACGAAGTACCGCAAGAGCGCCGCCGCGTTCACACCCATGAACGCGATCAACGCGCCGAAGTTGAGCATCTCCGCCCCTAGTCCGTAGGAAAGAAAAAAAGCGCCGAGCAGCACGATTCCGCCTACGAAAAATACGTTATTGCGCGGCACGCGGTGCTTGGCGTCCACCACCCCGAAAAACGACTTCGGCAACGCATTGCTCCGCCCCATTCCGAAAAGCAACCGCGCCGCGCCAAGCTGTGCTCCCATCCCGGAACCAAAATTGGCCAACAGAAGGGTTAACCCGACGACCGTGAACAGCGGTTTCCACGCGCGTCCCGCAACCCAAACGTATGCCGTATCGACGTCCGGAAAATGCTGCGATGCCGGCCAGATCAACTGCGCTACATATACTTCCACGGCCGAAAGCAAGCCGATCACCACGCAAGTCAACACCGTAGCCAGTAGAATATTCCGCCGCGGATTTTCCGCTTCTTCCGAGAGCGTTGAAATTCCATCAAACCCGATATAGGTCAGCACCGCGATCGATGTGCACCCGAACAACGCCTTGTAGTTGAACGTCTGCGGATCGTAGAAAGGCCGCGTGAAAAATCCCGCCTCGTCGTGCGGATGCCCCAGGATGTACCGCGCCGCCGCTACGAAGATCACCGCAATAACCACGCCCATTCCAATGGCCATACCCGTGTTGATCCGAGCCGAAGTCTTCACCCCGCGAATATTCAGCAGCGTGAACACCACCGCAAAGAAAATCTTCCATCCCCATACGGGAACGTGCGGCGCAAAGTCATGCGCCTGCTGCGCGCACCAGATGGTGCAAATCAGCGGGTTCAGAATGTAGTCCATGACCATGCTCCACCCGGTCACATACCCGATACCCGGATGAATCTCCTGAGCCACATAGGTGAACGCCGAGCCTGCGCTCGGGTACGCCCGCGCCATCCGCCCATAGCTGATCCCGGTGAACAGCATCGCCACCATGGCGATCAATATCGCCGTGACCACGTGGCCGCGCCCGCGTTCGCTCAGCACGCCAAACACAGACATCGGCGCCACCGGCTGAATCACAATCACGCCATACAAAATCAAATCCCAAAGCGTGAGTGTTCTTCGCAGTCCCGGCCCGGAATTCGTCACAACCGCCGCTTCGCTGCTCAATCGAGCTCCCTCTTTTGCAAACGCCTGCTAATCCGCATTGCTTTGCGGCATGTCATCGGCCAGTTTTGCCACACGCAGCAGTTGTCATTCTGAGGGCATCCGACAAGGATGTCCCAAGAATCTCAGCCTCAGCGTCGGCAACGGGTGCATTTATCCATTTGCAGGCTAGCCTGCCATCGCGCAAACCACGTCGCAGGTTCCAGCGATCCCCTGACCAGCCCGCGCCTATATCCATGTCTTATTGAATCGTTTTAAGCAACGCATTCTCCCCCGAAGCCCTTTTCCCGCGCAAGGCTATTCTTTCCATCCGGCGCGTCTCGATTGCTCCATGCGATACTCAGACCTACTTTCATGTTCCGTTTTAGCCAGCTCTGCGAATCCATCGCCGCCACAACCAAAAAAACCGAAAAAATCCGCTTGGTCGCAGACTACCTGCGCGCTTCTTCCTCTGAAAATGCCCCACTAGCCGCCCTCTATCTCTGCGGCCGCGTCTTCCCCCGTCGCGAAGAGCGCGTTCTCTCCGTCGGCTTCTCGATCCTACTCCGAGCTGTCGCCGCAATCGCCCAGAAAGATCCGCACGAACTCGCGCCCATCCTGCGCCACCACGGAGACATTGGCGCCGGAGCCGAGGAAATCCTCCAAGCCCAGCAAACCGCGTCACCACTCACTCTCACCGACATCGCCGCCGTCTACGACTCTCTGGCCCGCCAGCGCGGCCCCGCCGCAAAACAAGCCCTGTTCGAGCAAACGCTCCGCAGACTCTCCGCCCTCGAAGCAAAATACTTCATCAAGCTCTGCACCAGCGAGCTTCGCATCGGCCTGAAAGAGAGCCTGGTGGAAGAAGCCATCGCGCAGTGCTACGACCAACCTCTCGTCTTGGTTCAACGCGCCAACATGCTCACCGGCGATATCAGCGAGACTCTTCGGCAAGCTGCCGTCGGCCGCCTGGCCGAAGTCCAACTCGAACTCTTCCGCCCAATCTCCGTGATGTTAGCGAGTCCGGTGGACACCGGCGCCGACTTGATCGCCACCTTCCCCAACGGCGCCCTCGTGGAAGAAAAATTCGACGGCATCCGTGCTCAAGTCCATAAGCGAGGTACCCAAATCGAAATCTTCTCCCGCACGCTCGACCGAGTAACCGAATTCCCGGAACTCCTCCCGCCCCTCCGCAAGATCCCTGGCGATTTCATCCTCGACGGCGAAATCATCGGCTGGCGCGATGGCCGCGCCATCCCCTTCACCGAACTCCAGCAGCGCCTCGGCCGCAAGCAAATCGATCTCTTCACCACCACACTTGTCCCCGCAAGCTTCGTCGCCTTCGACCTCCTGCTTCTCAACGGCGAAACGCTCCTCGACCTCGAACTAGCCGAGCGCCGTCTGAAGCTAACCGATCTCCTCGCCCCTTACGAGCAACCGGAGCTGCAGTTCACGCGCGCCGAACTCTGCACTACCGCCGAAGAAATCGAAGCCGCTTTCCGCTCCGCATTAGCCAAAGGCAACGAGGGCCTGGTCGCGAAAGCTCCGCAGTCCCCCTATGTCCCTGGCCGTCGCGGCCAGTTCTGGGTCAAGCTGAAACGCCCCTTAGCCACACTGGACGTGGTCGTCACCGCCGCCGAATACGGTCACGGCAAACGCCGCGGCCTGCTCTCCGACTACACCTTCGCCGTCCGCGACGCCGATCTCGCCAGCGATGCCGATCGCTTCGTCAACATCGGCAAAGCCTACTCCGGCGTAACCGATGCAGAAATCCGCGAGCTGACCGATTATTTCCTCGCCCATACCATCGAGGACCACGGCCACGTCCGCGCCGTCGAACCGCTCATTGTCATGGAAATCGCTTTCAACAATATTCAGCGTTCGAATCGTCACGACAGCGGCTTCGCCCTCAGATTCCCGCGTATCATCCGTCTCCGCCCAGACAAACCCGTCGCTGAAATCGATACCCTCAACCGCGTCCGCGAAATCTTCGCCAGCCAACAGCAACATCAGCCCGCGCGCGAATCGTAATAACGCCCGCAAAAAGACGTTAAGTCAGCTGTCCTCCAGAAGAAAACCTGTCCGCATGTACAGGCAACCGAATCCATTCGTACGGTATCTCTTAGCTAAAACAAACCTGAATTCCGCCGCAACGCCTATATCAGATTCGGAGTCTAATAGAATGAGAGGGCCCGGTCCCAGCCGAGGTCAACCAAAAGTTTATGGGCAAGGGCTCACTCATCACCAATCGCAATAGCGCGACGCCGTTCCTGTCGCATGCCTCGGGGTTCCTTGTGGTCTTTTTCCTGGCCATGTGGCTCCGCGCCGTGCCCTTGCAATCCGATCCCGTCCTCCAGGGTTATCTGCAAGTTACTACCGGCCTACTCGCTTTCGTTTTCGCTGCGGTCACCCTGGTGCGTTTTCAAGGCACGCAGGACCGCATCTCCCTCATCCTCGGTTCCGGTTTCCTGCTCTCTGGCACGCTGCTCACTGCCTCGAGCCTGCTCTTCTTCCAATTTTTGCAGGAAACTCCGGTGCACTTGCGCTGGGCGCCCGTCTCCTGGTGGGCCGGCCGCATCGTCTTAGGCCTACTCCTCGTAGTCGCATTGCTCGTGGAACATTTTCTTCCCCGATCGCGCCACCCGCGCCTTGAAATCGCGGGCGCGCTGCTCACCGTCGTCGGCCTCACGTATCTCATCACCGCCGCCCTGCGCCGCCTCCCCCCGGAGACTTCTCCTCACCCGCTCGCCTTCATCCCCAATCCCCAACAGCTACTCCCCGCTGGCCTTTTCCTCGTCGCGCTGGTCTGGTTTCGCCGCCGCCTGCAAATCGAAGGCACCGCGTTCGATCGCGCCCTCTACTCCGCGGCTTGGATGAACGTCGCCGCGCAACTCGCCGCGTCGCAGTCCATGCGCCTTCTCGATTCGCCGTTTGTCCTCGCGCAGGCCCTTACGGTCACCAGTTACGCCGTAGCCCTCGGCGGCGCCTTGCTCGACAATGCCCGCCTCTTCGAACAAGTTCAGCATCTCGCCGTCAGCGACCCGCTCACCGGCTTGGCCAACTACCGCCGCCTTCTCGACGTCCTCGAAAGCGAAACCGAGCGCACCAATCGCAACGGCCGCTCCTTCGCTGTGCTCCTCCTGGACCTCGACGGCCTGAAAAAAATCAACGACACCTACGGTCACCTCGTTGGCAGCCGCGCCCTCTGCCGCCTCGCCGACACCCTTCGCATCCATTGCCGCGCCATCGACACGGCCGCCCGCTACGGCGGCGACGAATTCGCGCTGGTCCTCCCGGAGTCTCAGGAATCCGAAGCCCAACTCGTAGCCGGCCGCATCCGCGCGGTTCTCGCCGCCGACACCGAGACACCCCCGCTCTCAGCCAGCATCGGAATTTCAATTTACAATGGAGATGGCGAACGAATCGAAAAACTGCTCTCGGAAGCCGACCAGCACCTCTACGCCGAAAAAGCCCGCCGCGCAAAACACGCCTCTACGGCTATACATCACCGCCGCCGCGCCCAAAAAGCCTGACGCCCGGGTCTCAGCACCTGGCACAAACTTCTCGGCATAAACTCCTCGGCACAAACTCGCAACGCAAAAGAACCTGTCATCCTGAGCGAAGCGAAGGATCTCAACCGATCATTTTCGCCGCCACTGCGCCATCATCACCCTGTTACTTCGCCGCATCCCCCGCATAAGGCGCCAACTGCTCGCTAATCTTCGCCTTATCCCCCACCACGACGATCGTCATCAACTCCGGCTTAATGTACTTGGCGGTCGTGTCCTTCACCTCATCCGGCGTAACCCCATTCACCCGCTGCACGTACGTCTTCAAGTAATCCTCACCAAGCCCCTGCAAATCCACGAACCGCAACTGGCCGATCAACGCTTGTCGCGTCGAATTCTGAATCACGAAAACGCCAGAGAGATAACTCTGAGTCCCTTTCAACTCATCCGTCCCCGGCGCTTCCTTCTGCAACCGCGTAATCTCCCCGAAAATTTCCTTCAGCGAAGCCCCAGTATCCTTGGTCGTAACATCCGCAATCTCCACCCAATACGCATCGTGATACCGGCTCGAAACCTGGCTCCGCGGCGAGTATGTGTAACCCTTCTGCTCGCGAATGTTCGCGGTAATCCGCGAAGCGAACGACCCGCCCAACAGCGTATTGCTCACGATCAGCTGCACATTATCCGGGCTCGTAGGATTCGCCACCGGCAACCCCACATACAAGGTCGACTGCGGCGCCCCCGGACGATCCGTCACATCCAGGATCCGCTGCGTCTTCGGCGACGGCGCTTTCTCTGTTGGTCCCGCTCCCTTCGCCCACCCCGAAAAATTCTCAGCAATGGCCTTCTTCACCGCGGCTGCATCGAATTTTCCCGCCACGTACAAGTGCGCCCGCGCCGCCCCATAGTTCGCCGCGTAGAATTTCTTCGCGTCTTCAATCGCCAGCTTGTTGACCGTCTCTTCCGTGGGCAGCACATCCCCATACGGATGGTCCCCATACATCAATTTCCGAAACCTCGCCAAAGCGATTTGCCCCGGCTGCGTTTTCGCCACCGCTATCTGCCGCAGCATGTTGGTCTTCAGCCGCGCAAGCTCCGACTCCGGCAGCAGTGGATGGTCCACCACGTCCGCCAACAATTTCACCGCCCCCGGTCCGCTCTCCGACAGCACATCCATTGTCGCCGTAGTCTCATCCGCCCCTACGGTGACCGCCAGCGTGCTGCCCATGCGCGCCGCCGCTTCCGCCACTTCCTTGGAGCTCAGCGTCGTAGTCCCTTCCTTCAGCAATTCCCCGGTAATATCCGCCACGCCAAGCTGTTCCTCGGCCTCGTCGATGTTCCCGCTACGCAAAGCAAGGCTCACGGTCACCTTCGGAATATTTCCGTAAGGCACCAGCGTCACCTTCATTCCGTTCGCCAACACATACGTCTCATGCGCAGGCACGGTAAACGCCTTAGGCGCGCCACCAACAGGCGGCGCCTGCTTTTGCCCCAGCGCCGGAATCGCCATCACGCCCACCGCAACAAAACCGATCAGCAACTTGTATGCGCCCATGCGAATCATCCACTCCTCCGTCCGTTGTAGGGGCGGGGCTTGCCCCGCCCAGCGTAAGCCCCGGAAATACTTTCGCGTTCGATGGAAACCATCCTGAATTCTCAATCTCTTCTGCTCACGGTTTCTGCGCCGGCGTGGCCGCCGCAGCCGGCTTCGGTTCCACGATCAACACCGTTCGATTCGTCGGCCGCAAATACTCCTGCGCCGTCTTCTGCAGCAATTCCGGCGTAACCTTCTCAAGCTGCCCAGCCAACGTGTTCACCCGCCCCGGATTGTCATCAAACAAAGCAAAGCTAGCCAAAATGTCCACCAACCCAAACCCGCCCTGCTGCCCGAACGTGTCGTACAGATCCGACCGCGCCTTCACCAGCGCCCGATCCAGCGTCTTCTGATCCACCGGTTTCGCCCGCAGCGGCTCGATCACCCCGTCCATCGCCTGCAAGATGTCATCCGGTTTCGTCGAAGGATCGTACGTAAGGTCGGCGATAAACAGCATCGGCCCTTGATAGTCGTAGGGATTCCCCAACAAATTGATCCCGCCCTCCACGCTGCCGGTGAACCCGCGCTTCTGCACCAATTCCTGGTGCAGCAAACTGTCGTCCCCCTCGATCAAAATCTCATCCAGCAAAATCATCGCGTAATATTCCGGCGTATTCCGGTCCGGCACATGATAAGCAATCGCAATCGCAGGCCGTTTCGTCAACGCATCCGTCCTCGTCTCTCTCTTTTCCTTCTCCTGCTTCGGCTCGGTCAAATCCGGCTGGGCCGGAAGCTGCGACGCCCTCAACGGCCCAAAATACTTCTCAACAAAGTTTTTGGCCTCCGCAGGATCGAAATCCCCCACAATCGCCAGCGCCGCATTGTTCGGCGCGTAGTACGTCTTGAAAAAGTCCTGCACCTCCGTCAACTTCGCCGCCTCGATATCCTTGATATCCCCGTAAAAATTGTGCGCGTTGTACCAATTCGAATTCGCGACCTGAGGCATATCCAGCCAGGGAAACCCGCCCAGCGGCCGGTTCAAAACGTTCTGCTTCACCTCGCTGCCCACCACCCCCTGCTGGTTTGTCAGATTCGCATCCGTAACCGCCAGCCCGCCCATCCGATCGGCCTCCGCCCACAAAGCGGTTTCCAATTTGTTTGCCGGCAAAACCTCGAAATAATTCGTGAAATCAAACCGGGTCGAGCCATTAAAAATTCCGCCGTTCTGTTGCACCAGTTTCACGAACTCCATCTTTCCCAAGTTCTGCGATCCCTGAAACATCATGTGTTCGAACAGATGAGCAAACCCTGTCCGGTCCTTAGGCTCAATCCGAAACCCAATGTGGTAATACACCCCCACGCAAATCGTTGGCGCCGTATGGTCCGGCGAAAGCACCACCCGCAACCCATTCGCCAACTTGTAATACTCCACCGGCACCTTAAACTCCGCCGCCACGCCCGTCGCCCCGGCATTGGCCGGCCCCGCGTAAGCCCCGGACCCGTATCCCGATACCAAAGCCGCAACAAGCCCAGCCGAAACCATCGCCCGACCAACTCGCCCAAATCCCATGTCGCCTCCAGTTCCCCTGTTCAGACGCAATCCGCACCCATAAGTTTCAGTTGCCAACGCCCGCTCTTGTAGGGGCGCAGCACGGCTGCGCCCCAAATGCCCAGCCTGCAGTGCTGGAAAAATTCCCCTCTAATAGACCGCCCGCCGCTGCACCCTCTCCTTGCTCTCAAACGAAAATCTCTCCTCCGCTGCCGCCCCATCCAAAATCCTCCCAGCAACATATTCCCCAACCGCGGGCCCGTGCTTAAATCCATGCCCCGACCCGCCGCCCACAAACCAAACATTCTCCATCTCCGGGTGCCGGTCGATCAAAAAATCGCCGCTCGAAGTATTCTCGTACTGGCAAACTCGTGTCTCCACAATAGGCGCACCCTGCAAACCCGGAAATCGTCGAGCCACATACCGCCGCACTTCTTCCGCAGCCTCTTCCGTAACCATCCGCGACTGCGTATCCGGATCAACGCGCACCCCGTGCCGGTCCAGCGCGATCTTGAACCCGCGCCCGTCCAAATCCGGCATCCCATAACTCTCATCGCCCTGGAATAAAAAGGTAGGCAGCTCCGACGGCGCAAAACGCGTGTCTCCTGGCGGAACTCCAAAGAAAAACACTTCCTGCCGGCTGGGAAAAATTCGCCCCCCAAGCACATCCGGAAACACTTTCCCCAACCAGGCCCCGCAAGCAAACACAAACTGTCCCGCCTCAAACCGCTCGCCGCTCCGCGTCGTGATCGATGCCAGTCCGCCAGAACCATGCGCACGTTCTGGCATCACGATCTCTGCGACGCGATACTCCACCCCTCTCCCGACCGTTTCCTCGGCAACAGCCACAACCGCCCGGCGCGCCATCAGCACTCCGCTATGCGGTTCCAGCAATCCCTTCGCAATTCCGACCAGTGCAATCTGCGAATAGCGTTTCTCAAGCTCCCCACGATCCATCTCTTCGAACGCCACGCCACACCGCGCCAAAGTCGCCGCTGTCTCCCGGACCCGCGCATCGCCCTCGCTCGCAAGCCACAACACTCCGGTCTCATGAAACAGCCCCGGCCTCTTGAATCCAAAAAATTCCTTCCACTGCACCAACGACTTCTGCGCCCAACGCGTATAAATCTCGTCCGCCCCATACCCCATCCGAATAATCCGCGATTCCCCAGCCGAACTGCTCCGTGCGTTCCCCGGCCCATACGCATCCACCAACAACACTTTCTGCCCCCGCCGCACCAAATGCCAAGCGGTCCAGGCCCCAAACACTCCCGCCCCAACCACCACCACATCATATCGATCAGTCGTACTCATAGCCGCCGTATACTACCATCCACACCAGCAGTTATTGTTCGCTTGAATCCCCTCTTCCTTTCGACGAATCTTCGCGCCCTCAGCTCTTTCCTCCCTCTCCCCTTTTCCGTTTCATTACTTCTTCACTCCTCGCCTAGGCTTTCCTCGCCACGAAACCAGGCAAATTTGCTAACGTAACCCTCACCCAGAATCAACGTCGCGAGGTGCGGCAAATGCCATCCATTGACATCCCTACCGCCGACCTCCGCTACGCCACCCGCCAACTGCGCCGATCCCCAGGCTTCGCGCTAACCGTAATCCTCACCCTGGCCCTCGGCATCGGCGGCAACCTCGCCGTCTTTCAACTCCTCCACGCCGCGTTGTTTTCCCGCCTCCCCGTCGCCCACCCCGATCAACTCTATTCCCTCCAGGCCCTGAAATCCCCCTTCGACCACCAATGGTTTTTCTCCTCGCCCGCCTATCGAAACCTCCGCGCCTCCAGCGCCAACGTCGCCCCCGTCATCGCGCGGTCCGGCATTTCGCAAGGAATCTTCGTCCCCAATGGCGGCTCGCCCTCCCGCGCCGATTTCCAGATGGTCTCCGACAATTTCTTCGAAGTTCTCGGCCTCTCCCCCGCGGCAGGCAGATTCTTTCTTCCCGGCGAAGATGAACCCACTCAGACGCAACTCCCCGTAGTGCTTCGCTACGCCTACTGGAAGCAATCCTTCGGCGCCGATCCCGCGGTGATCGGAAGGCCAGCCGTCATCAACGGTGTCCCAGCAGTCATCGTCGGCGTAGCTCCCGACCGTTTTTCGGGAGTAGTCGCGGGGACCGCCACGGATATCTGGCTGCCTCTCGCAGCGCAATCGTCAGGACGCTTCGGCACCTGGTTCGACTCTCTCGGCCCCGGTAGCGGAGTTAATCTCCGAGCCTCCTACCGCAGCCAGCAAAGCGTCTTCTGGCTGTGGCTCCTGGCCCGTGTACCAGACACCGAAAAATCATCCTCCGCAGCGCGTTGGACCGAAATCCTTCAGCCCGATTTCGCTCTGCTCGCAAACGTCTCGAAAGATCCCCGCGAGCGCGATCAAATCCAGCAAAGCCGCGTCCAACTGGTCTCCGCCGCCATCGGCGAAGGCACCTTCCACGCCGAATATTCGCAACCACTCATCCTCCTGATGGCCATGGCCGCGCTGGTCCTCATCATCGGTTGCGTAAATCTCGCCAATCTTCAGCTCGTCCGTCTGCTCAGCCGCCAGCGCGAACTCTCGGTGCGCGCATCCCTCGGCGCCAGCCGGTGGCGCCTCTTGCGCCAACTCTTGGCGGAGGATTTGTTGCTGGCTGCGCTCGGAGCATTCCCCGCTTTCCTGGTAAGCCGTGCCGCCAGCGCTCTCTTATTACGTTGGGCATCCACCGGTGATCGTCCCATCCCGCTCGACTTGCGTCCCGGATGGGAGCTGTTCGCGTTCGGTGCCGCTCTCTTCTTTGCTACTCTGATCGGCTTCAGCTTCTTACCAGCGTGGCGAATCAGTCGCAGCAACCTCGCCACCAGCATGACCTCCAGGTCCAGTTCCTCTTCGTCCCAAGGCCGCAACACCCGCAAATGGTCGAGCCTCCTGTTGGTCGGCCAAGTCAGCTTTTCTCTCCTGCTGCTAGGCGTCGCCGCCCTGTTTGCGGAAACGCTCCTCAAGATCAGCCGCATCGACGCCGGCGTCGATCGCGATCACGTCCTGTCAGTTCATCTGGATTTCACCAATGCGGGGTTCAAAGAGGATGATTTGCCGGAGTTATACAACCGCGTGCTAACGCGACTAAAAGAACTACCCGCCGTCCGCGATGCCGCGGTTTCCATGTGCGCCATCCCCGGCTGCATCTGGAACACTGCCATCCACGTCTACGGCCACCCGGAAATTCCGGAGCAGCAACTCCACGGGGAAGAAAACCACGTCGGCGCAGGCTATTTCGAAACTCTAGGGATTCCGGTACTGCGGGGCAGGGAATTCGACGAGCGCGACCTCCCAACGTCGCAACCCGTCGCCATCGTCAGCCATGCCTTCGCGCAAAAGCTGTTTGGTGGCGAAAATCCTATCGGCCACCGCATCGGGTATCAACCCGCCCCGCACGACGCCGACTACATCATCGTAGGAGAAGTTGCTGACGCGAGGCTCGACGACCTCCGCTCGCCACCATCGCCAACCGCTTATTTTTCACTGACGCAACGCCCGACGTTTGCCGAAAGCATCGAGGTGCGCGCCAACGGCCAACCCGCCGAACTCTACTCCACCATCCGGCAGACCCTGCGTTCCGCCGAACCCAATCTCCCCATCGACAGAATTATGTCCCTAAGCGCCGAGTATGACGAAGGCCTCTCGCGGGAAAAACTCCTGGCCCGCCTCACGAGTATTTTTGGCTTGGTGGCTATGGCGCTGGCCGCACTCGGTTTCTACGGACTCCTCTCTTTCAACGTAGCCGCCCGCACTTCCGAGATCGGCATCCGCATCGCCATGGGTGCCACGCCAGCCGATGTTCGCGCATTGCTCTTGCGCCAGACCTTCGCGATTCTCGCCGCCGGAATCGTACCCGGTGTAATCCTCACAGAAATAGCGAGCCTTGCGGTAAGGAAAATTCTTTACGGTGGGGGCGCCGTTCATCTCGCACCGTTATCCGCAGCCGCCGCCATCCTAATCATCATCGGCATCCTGGCCGCCCTACGCCCAGCCCGCCGCGCAGCCCAAATCGATCCAATCACGGCCCTCCGCGCCGACTAAACGTCAATCACATCGACCTACTTTCTTCTCTGCGAATCCTCAGCACTCTCCGCCTCCGCGCTATTTTTTTCTGATCTTTACTTCATTACTTCATTGCTTCATTACTTCGCTTCTCCAGAAGATCCGCAAAAACGAACCCCTCCCGCTCCACAATCTCCCCAACGGTAACCCCGACTTCCTTCCGAAACATCGGTCCCGCATTCGCAAACGTATGAAACTCCCCGTTCTCCCCGCAAGGGTCGACAGACCCAGGAAGATCCGCCAGCAACTCCGCATCAAACCGCCGCCCAGCAAACCCTCGATCAAGCTGCCGCGGATCGACGCACGTCAGATACGCTGACAAACCGCCCGCAACCATATCTTCAGCAAGCCGCCGTGTCTCTTTGCCCCATAAAGGAAACACCGGCGTCATCCCGCATCGTGCAAGCTGCTTCTCGCGATAAGCCCGAATATCCGCCAAAAACAAATCGCCGAAAATAACATGCTGCACGCCTTCAGCTTGAGCCCGCGTCATCGCCTCGCTCATCGCTTGTTCATAGAGTTCGTTCGAACATGGCGACGGGATCGGCACCTTCACGAGCGGCAAGCCAGCCGCCGCAGCCTGAATTTCAAGCAAGCTCTCCCGCACCGCATGCATCGCGACGCGCTGATGTGTCCGGTTCACGGTCGTGAGCAACGCCACGACATCGAATTCACGTTCCTGGCGCACGGTGTGCAGCGTCCAAGCACTGTCCTTCCCGCTGCTCCATGCAAGCCACGCCCTAGGGCGGGCGACACCTTCCCGCGATTCGGATTTTTGCATCAACTCTTCCGGTTTCTACGTTCGTGACCTTCGCACGGGTGCCCCACACGCCGATTTTGCGTGCGGGGATTTTCCATCAATCAATTCAAGCCGATCCGCCCCCTGGCCCCGCCCCACCCCGCTTCCTTACTTCCTCTTCTCATCCCGAAACGCCTCCCCCAAGGGCCGCGCCCAATGCGACAAATGATTCAACGACTCCGTGTGCGTAGGATCCAGATGCAAGGGAGTCACCGACACCGCCCCCGAAAATATCGCCGCATAATCGGAATCCGGCGCCACGTCCTTATCGATCCTCTGCTCGAACAACCAGAAATACGTCCGCCCCCGCGGATCCTTCCCCTCGCTCAACTGGTTCCGCGTAATCTTCTTCGACTGCCGTGTAAACTTCACCCCGCCCGTCCAAGGCTCCGGCACATTCACATTCAACAACACCTGATCCGGCAACCCCTCTTTCAAAATCATCTCAGCCGCTGCCCGCGCCACCCGCGCCGCTCCCTCAAAATTCACCCCCGCCTTCTTCGAACACAACGACATCGCCACCGCCGGAATGTGGTGCAAGGCCGCCTCCCGCGCTGCCCCTACTGTGCCGGAGTAATACACGTTCTCGCCCAGATTCGCCCCGTAATTGATTCCCGAGATCACCATGTCCGGCCTCTCCGGCAAGAGCTTGTGCAGCGCAACGATCACGCAGTCCGCCGGCGTCCCATCCACCGCCCACTCCCGCTCCCCAACGCTATGGCAAACAATCGGCTGTCGCAGGGTCAACGACTGCGCCGCCCCGCTTTGTTCCTGGCTTGGCGCGACGATGCTCACCGTGCCAAATCCCTCCATCGCGGCCGCCAGCGCACGGAGTCCGGTACCTTGAATCCCGTCGTCGTTCGTCAAAAGTATGTGAGTCATGATTCTTTCGATCTTACCAGCAGCCCGCGCAGCGCGTCTGCAACCCCTGCCTTTTCACATGGGCAAACGGCGGGTTTTAGATGCCGCGCCGACCAGCATTTTCCGCCACCGACGAGCGCTGCGGCGGAGCGGTCGTTTCTGGCGCCCCCCGCCTCCTGGCACACGCTCCGGTTTCGCCCATTCTTCGTAGGCCTTTTCCTGTAGTACAGGCATCTACCTAGTGCCGTATTATGGGCTACAGATGACACACAGGTGGCTTCTTGTCGGCAGACTCTTTTAAAATGCTCCCGATGTCGCCCAGAAAAAAGGCCCTCCTCGCATTTGTGTCTGCTTTAATCCTTCTTTTGGTCAGCGGGGTCGCCGCTTCCGTCGCCATCGTTCGCTTTTTGCATACCGCCGCGTGGACCGAACATAGCTACGACGTCCAGATCGCCCTCGGTGACATTCAGTCTAGCCTCACCGGCGCCGCTCGCACTCGCACTCTCTTCCTGAATTCCGGCGATGTGTCGCAACTCGCTCCGTATGGCGCGCTCAAAGGCCAAGTTCACCAGAAATTCGATCGCGTTCGCGAGCTCACCAAAGACAATCCCGTCCAGCGCTCTTTGTGTACCCAACTCGAAGACAATATTCTTCGCCGCATAGAGCTCTCGGATACCTCCGTCGAGTTGCGCAAGTCCGGCCCTCTCGACGACAGCACGCAGCTTCGTTTGAGTCGCGACAACGTCGCTGCCGCCGCCGACTTCAGCGACATCATGCAGAAAATGATGTCCGAGGAACAGCATCTCCTCGGCCAGCGCAAGGCCCTCTCCGACGATCTCTTTGTCCTCCTGCTGTGCATCCTGCTGGCGATGTTCATTTTCGCCATCCTCCTCCTCTGGATTCACTTCCGCCTGCTCAGCAACGAGCTCTCCGCGCGCGAACGCAGCGAGGAAAGCTCTCGCCGTCTCAGCGTCCGCGTTCTCCAGCTCCAGGATGAAGAGCGCCGCAAATTCTCCCGCGAACTCCACGACAGCCTGGGCCAGCTCCTCGCACTCGCCAAGATGCACATGTCCGTTCTGCGAGAGAAAAATCCCCACGATGAACTTCTTGCCGAAATCGATAAGCTCCTTACCGAATCGGTCACCGAGACGCGCACCATCTCGCACCTTCTCCATCCGCCGCTCCTCGACGAAGTTGGCCTCGCTTCCGCCGCGCGCTGGTACGCCGAAGGCTTCGCCAAACGCAGCGGCATCGAACTGGTCACCGATATTCCCGATGACGTGGGCCGCTTGCCGCGCCCCGCCGAACTCGTGCTCTTCCGTGTTCTCCAGGAATCGCTCACCAACATCCATCGCCACTCCAAAAGCCCGCGCGCTGCAGTCTCGCTGCACTCCACGCCTTCCGGCGCCGTTCTCCGCGTCCGCGATTACGGTAAAGGCATGCCCCGCGAACTGCTCGCCAACTTCCTTAAGACCGGAGCCGACGTCGGCGTCGGCCTGGCAGGCATGCGTGAACGTGTCCGCGAACAAGGCGGCCGCTTCGAAATCCAGTCTGACAAGGCCGGCACAACCGTCACGGTGACGATGCCGATCGTCTCTGCACAATCGGCCGCTCCGCAGCTAGCGCCGGCAATTTCGCCGGATTAGCGAAGAAGCTCGAAAGCAGCGGGGAAAGTCCGAGCAGGGAGAAGTTGCGGTCGGGAAAAACTCGCGCAAAGTTCCAGCAGGAAAAATCGAAGAGAAGCCGGTCGAAAAAACCAAAAAATGGTCGGGACGACTGGATTTGAACCAGCGACCTCACGCACCCCAAGCGTGCGCGCTACCAGGCTGCGCTACGTCCCGACCGGGGTAAAACATTGCTGCTTGCCAATCGACTAAGCACTGACGACGCGAGCATTTACACTGCACTCCAACGGCCAACTCGCGTCATTTCGGCTCAACGCCTTCGCAGGCACCAAACCAGCATCAAGGCTATCACCGCCGTTCGAGAAGCGTCAAGAAAGTGCGCAGCGTGTCGCGCAGGTCCAACAGCATCTTGCGGCTCAGCAGTTCGCCGGCATTCTCGGGATGTCCGCCGTGCGCGCTGTAGCTGCTCGTGCCACCCGTATTTCCAGAAGCGGCCGAAGTTCCATGTTGGGCATATTGGGCATATTGCGTATGTTGCCCCGAACCGCCGGAATGAGCCGCCGCCTCCGCCCCGATCGCGCCATTGGTCTCCCGCAAGTGCCGCCTCGCCCCGGCGATCGTAAATCCCTCGTCGTACAGCAGCCGCTTGATCTTGAACACCATGTCCACGTCTTCCTGGCGGTACATGCGGTGTCCGCTGGGGCTCTTTACCGGCTCCAGCATGGGGAATTCCGTCTCCCAGTAGCGCAGCACAAACGGTTTCAGCTCCGACAAGCGGCTGACTTCGCCGATGCGATACAGTCTCTCTTCTGTCACGATTTGTGTTCCGGTTCCAGTCATCTTCTATCTCGGTTTGTAAGCTTCTCGGCTCCTCTTCGACTCTCCGTTCCTACCAACAGAACTCTTTCATCCTAGGCCAAATTTTCCGCGTGTCAACGCGCCATTGCCAATGTAGGGGCGCGCTTCAGCGCGACCTCCGCCAACCGCTCACCCACTGACCACCAGCTTGCCCATCGCAGCCGCCCACCCACCACCCGTCATTCCGAACGGAGCAGGCCGACTTTATTCTTCCCCATTCGCTCCTGCGAATGGGTTGGCCTGCGCAGAGAGGAATCTCTCTTCGATCCTGCGGTCCACGCCGATTTCCAGCGGCCGCTATTCGTCCTCATCGCGCGGCGCCCCAGGCCGCGGCTCCCGCTTCCGCAGCCGCTGCACAAACCGGATCGGCGCCCCGGGAAAATCCCACTTCGCCCGCAGCTGATTCTCCAGAAACCGCTCGTAGCTAAAGTGCAGCGGCGTCTTCTGGTTGGTAAAAATCAAAAACGTCGGCGGCGCGGTTTTTGCCTGCGTCATGTAGTAAATCCGCACCGGCCGCGCCTTGGGCGTGGTCCCGCGCTGCAGGTCGACCTCTTCCTTCAGCCAGCGATTCAATTCCGGCGTGGAGATGCGCTTCTTGCGTGCCGCCGCGACCTGATCGATCAGCGGAAACAGCCTGTCCGCGCGGTCCCCGGTCTTCGCCGAAAGAAACACGATCGGCGCGTAGCTCAAGAATTTCAGCTTGTCGCGCACCATTCGTTCGTAATCGTAAAGCAACCGGCTCTTGTCCAGTTCGCCGAAGGCGTGCCCGCCCGAGGCGCCGCCGTGAACTCCCCCGGAAGTTCCCCCACCGGATCCCCCGCCCGATCCGGCGCCGACCCCGATGCTGAACCCGCGATTGGCTTGCCCCCGCGCCTGCGTCTTCGACTGCGCCCGTGACTGCGCCACGGTTCGCGCGCTGATCCGCGCATTGGCTCGCGCCCCGGCCCGCGGCCTCTCGGAAGCCCGCGCCGCAAGCTTGGCCTTGCCCTTGGTCGTCGCCGCATCGCGCTCCGAAGCCTTCCGCGCCGCCGCAGTAGCCAGGTCCCACTTGTTCATCACGATGATCACGCTGCGCCCCGACTCTTCGGCGTAGCTGGCGATCTGCGCGTCGCCCTGGGTAACCCCTTGCTCGCCATCCACGATCAGCAGTGCCACGTCGCACCGTTCCAGCCCGCGCCGCGCCATCACCACGCTGAGTTTTTCCGCCACCAGGTTCGTCTTGCCCTTCCGCCGAATCCCCGCCGTATCCACAAAGCGGTACAGATGCCCGCCGTGCTCCACTTCGGTATCCACCGTATCCATGGTCGTCCCAGGCACGGGCGAAACGATCGACCGATCCTCCCCCACCATCCGATTCAGCAAGGTAGACTTGCCCACATTGGGCCGGCCAATGATCGCCACCTCGACGGCATCAGGCGCTTTTTCCTCCGTCGCGTTTTCCGCGTCGTCGTGCGTTTCGGCCAGCGCCGCATCCAGCAAATCATCCACGCCGGTCCCATGCTCCGCCGCAATCGGAAACACCGGCACGCCCAACCGGTGAAACGCCGCCGCATTCCCCTCCTGCGACATCGCATCCACCTTGTTCGCCGCCACCACAAACGGCTTCCCGGTCGCCCGCAGCAGCCGCGCCAATTCCTCATCCAGGGGAGTAAGCCCCGCCTGGCTGTCCACCACCAGCACCAGCAGCGCCGCCTTGCTGATCGCTATGTGCGCCTGCCGCAAAATCTCCTGCGGGATCAGCGCCTTGTCGTCCGGCACGATCCCCCCGGTATCGACAATCTCCAGGTTGCGCCCCAGCCATTCCGCCTTCCCATAGATGCGGTCCCGCGTAATCCCCGGCTCATTGGTCACAATCGACCGCCGCGTCCCGGTAAGCCGGTTGAACAGGGTGGACTTGCCCACATTGGGCCGTCCAACAATCACAAGGCTAGGCAGTTTTTCCATGTTTGTGTGCTGCGACGACGTTAGCACGTTTTGGTGCTGGGAAACGTCAGAGGTACGGCTCCCTCACGTGTCATTCCGAGCGGAGCGAGGAATCTGCTTTGTTTGTTCCGCTCTTACGAGAGTATTGTTGTCACTAGCGGACGCGACTGCAAGAATGGTGCACTATTCCGCTGATACAATTTGCTAGTCTAGACTTGACGTTCCGAGACCGTGATGAATTTGCCTGAGACTGCCTTCCCGAAACTTGCGCACTCTCCTCTACGTGAGGTCCTGGTAGATATTCGATTGCGTGAAGACCTTTCCGCTACCATTCTGCCAAGCTTCCATGCCCCAGCAGGTTTCCCAGTCGCCAAGGAAATGAAACATGGTCAATTCCAATTCAAAATCGACAACGATAAACCCTTTCGGGCAGAGGTTCTCGCCGAAGGCCCGTTCGGCCAGCGTTACGAGAGGGAAGATAGCTCCGAAGTGATCCAACTACGGAGGAATGGTCTCACATACAGCATTCTTAAGAATTATCCGGGATGGGAGGTGCTTCGTGAAGCCGCCCGCGGCGCGTGGCGAGATTTTCTTGCGGCCTCCGGTCCCGTCAATGTCAGCAGACTGGCCGTTAGATACATTAATGCGATCAACATTCCCTTGGGAGCGGATTATGATGAATATCTGACGACAGGTCCGAGAGTCCCGAAGTCAGTTCCTCCAATCGTTACTAGCTTCCTGCAGAGAGTACTTGTTCCCTTTGAAGAGGACTCCGCGACTGCCATTATCACGCAGGCGCTGGAATTGCCGGCTCCCATTGTCTTAGACATAGACATTTTTACTGAGTGCTCTGTGGATGGTGCTTCGCCTGATATCTGGTTAAAGCTAGATAGACTGAGGAACATTGCAGACAGGGTCTTCTTCTCCTCCCTAACCGAGAAAGTGATAGAGTCATATAAATGACCGTCTATTGCCCTCCCGTAGACACTGCATTGAGGTTGCGCGGTTGGGCTGCGTCCGGTGCCAGCGACATTGCTCGTCAAATTCAATTGTTAGTTGAAAAGTCTTTAGATCATTACCTAGAACCCAGACTGGAACTTCTCGTTCCTGAAATCGAAAATCTGCGCGTCGTTTCCGATGGAACTTCTCCTGTTGACCTAGATACCGTTCGTGCTGCGACGCAATTTGCGTACTCTTTGCCACGGATTGGACCATTGCCTGAAGTATCCGCGGACCCTGATGGAGAAATCTCTTTTGACTGGGCCGGGCCCTCTGGCGAGATGTTTTCTGTAAGCGTCAACAAACACAATCGTCTTGCATATGCCGGTTGGTTCGGGGAAAGAAGCAGGATTCATGGAATTGAGCAATTGGCTGAAGATTGCCCTCAACAAATTGCGCGGGGCATTGAGAAGACCATCCGCTGAGACTGAGTCCGCCAGCAGCACTCAATATTCACTCTTAGCCCGATTTATCTTTCAAGAAGGGCACTACAGGAAAAAGGATCCCGCCGCGCCGAAGCCAGGCGCATTTCTTCCCAAGCCTTCCGATCTGAAAATTTCAGCGATGTGGAGAGACCAACTTTCCGAGCGAGAAATTTGGTCACTCGGTGATTTGGTCGGCTCAACGAGAAGTAAGCCACCACTGGCGCGTGCCGACTTTGACGTAGGTGCAGTCTCAGAGGCTAAACTGGCAATAGAGCCCGATCCAAAGCCGCATCCAAGGCATGTCAATGTTTCCGGCTGGCCTGCGGACAAGGCCGAGCAGAAGTCGATCGCGCTGCTCTTGTGCCATCGGTCAGCTCTCATAATAAAGATGACAAAACCTTAATCCTACATTGAGGGGACACCTATCCTTCTGGACGTTTCGACAAGGTGGGATATCCTATTCCCTGGGCCGGGTGCCGCACCCTTGCGCATTTCAAGGGTGCGGGTTTAGAGTCAGCCGGATCGAAAGCACCGACTTCTCTGCCCTAGTGCCCGGTGGCTCGGCCTCGATTGTTAAGAACGGTGCCGTCGCCGTTGAAAGCCTTCCATCTGCCGCTCACTGCCTAATTTCTGCCGTTCCCTGCATAATACTTAGCCAATTGATACTCACGTGCTATGCTGTCCCGTGTACGTAGCAACCAATTTCCGGCGCCAAACTTCCCGGTCCACCACGACCGCCCGTCGCAGCCTTCCCAAGCAACCGCCTTCCGTCCAGCCTTCCTTCTTGCCACTCATTGCTCGCCATTCGCCACTAACTCCTTTAGAATCCGCACTTCCAAGAAATGGCTGCGTAACTCCTTTAGAATCCGCACTTCCAAAAACAAAGGACTTAAAGTCCTTTAGAATCCGCAGATCCGAAAAAGGGTGGGGGGAGGGGGTAAATTGTTAACTAGAATTCCGTCGCCGCAGGCAGGGCCGAAAAACAAGAAAGGCGCTCGGTCAACTCACAAGCGCCCATCTCGTTTACATCTTAAGTCTGCTTGTACCTCAGTGGATCACCTCCTTACTCGACAGGAACGTCGCAGCCCCAATCTAGGAGACATTTCGCCCGCCGTCAACGCCAAACCTGGAGGACGTGCAGAGGTTTGCACCGGATAGGTCATGGAAGGAATTGTATCGGATGGGTCATGGAAGGAAGATGTAGCGGCGAGCCTGACTCGCCATCGGCCCCAAAAAGCAAGATGGCGAGCCGAGTTCGCCGCTACGAGGCAACGTCGCAAGACAGCGAGCTGAACTCGCCGCTACGAGGCCTGGAAGAAGGTCGTACATCGGCTCGAGAGAAGGTCGTACAATCGGCAGGCCTGTGCGGAGGCTATTCCATGAGCATGCAATCCGTCCGATCCTGGTTGTCGGTTCCAGCTTGGTCGTCGGTTCCGTCCTGGTGGCCACTCGGCGCGCTTTTGATCCTGCCGGTGCTGGCATTGTCCCTGGCTGCGCAACAGAGCGACTCGCTGGTCGTCTCTGGGCAATCGGGCTCCGCCAAGGTCATCCAGATTGGCGGCCACAACTACGTCGAGGTCGAAAGCCTGGCTCGGCTCACCAATAGCTCGATCCGTTTCAACGGGAATCAAATTGTTCTGAGCTTGCCCGGCACCGCCGCAGAGGCTGCTGTATCCGCCGCTCCCGCGGCCGGCGCACAACCCCCGGGCTTCTCGAAGGAGTTTGTCACCGCGAGCATCGAAGCGATGGCCCAGGTGCGGGAATGGCACGCCGCGTTGCGAACCGCCATCGAGCACGGCTATCCGCTCGCCGAAGAATGGCTCGCATCCGACCGCGCTCAGTCCCAGCAGAGTCTCCGGCTCGTTTCGGTCGCGGTAAACACCATTGCCGACAAAAATGCTCTTCCTTTCCTCACCAACGAGTTCAACAACATGAGCGCATTGAGTGACAAATACCTGCAAATGACCAAGACCATGAACTACATCGCGCCCGACTCACTCGTCAGCGACCCTCTCGACCAGAGGATTCGGACCTGCGCGCGTTCGCTGGCTTCCATGGCGACTTCCAGTCAATTCGTCGACGACGGGTCCTGCCAGTAAAAACTCGTCGCACGAAGGCCAGCGGGAAGTTGCATTCGGCAGAGGCACAGTGTAGCTTCTGCGTCGTTCGGAATGAAAAGAAGAAGACGGCGTGACTCGTGCCGTCAATCGGAGAACAGTTTGATGCGAAAGCCCCTGTTGTGGATCGTCGCCCTCACGTTGGCCGCGCTCGCGCTGCCGCTCACGACGATGGATGCGCAGGACAAAGATGACAAGCCCGCGAGCAAGCCCGACGCGGCCAAGCCGGAACAGTTCAAGGCGGAAGAGCAGAGGAGCAAAGGCTCAGTCACCGTCGGAGGGAAGCTGATCAATTACGACGCGGTAGC
>Ga0187871_10000128_pt1 | contig 69553 bp, 64 predicted proteins | sample June2016WEW_16_1_FD_132988 | JGI IMG/M metagenome (GOLD analysis project Ga0187871, IMG submission 132988) | Peatland microbial communities from SPRUCE experiment site at the Marcell Experimental Forest, Minnesota, USA - June2016WEW_16_10 | ecosystem: Environmental > Terrestrial > Soil >...
GTGCATTTGACCGTCCCCGGCATCACCGCTGATCACGACGTTTTGCAGCACGCCACCAAGCCAATTCCCGCTCCCGGAAAAAATCACCGTCCCGTTGTGGGCTGAATCCTGGCCAATCTGATAGGTGATGGGACTGGCACTGGTACCTCCCACGGGCTTCCAACCGGAAACTGAATACGTCTGGGAGCTCCCAGTAGGACCCCCGGAAATATAAACCGAGTCCCCGGCGCTCACCCCGGAAATCTGGCTGATGCTCGTCCAGGCATTCGCCCATGAACTGCCGTTATGCGAACCCGTGGCCGTGTTGTCCACATACCAGGTCGCCGCGTTGGCGGAACTCAACACAAGGCAAAACATTGGAATCAGTAATTTGAATTTGGCAGAAACCGTCCGCTTCGAATTGCGTTCAAGAGAGTTGAAAGCATCAAAGAAATTCCGGTCGCCCCGAAACAACCAAGCGCACGAAAAACAGCATTTCATAGTAACCTACTTCTACTTCGCTGCCTTCGAGCAGATTTGTTGCCAATCGAACTTCCAACATTGTGACACTCAAACCTTTGCCAGCAGATGACACATTGGGGACTGTCCTCGCGCCATTCAGAAAAGGACTGGATGCAATTTGGCCATGCGGATGGTCAAAAATGATACAACCCGAGTCAGCCATTGCCGCAGATGGTTCTCATCGTGTTTCTACGATTCCCTCAACTTCCCACTGACGCCTCAAGCGGGGGTGTATCACCGATGTTTTCGGTTGCCCGAATGGAATCGCTCTGGTTCGGCTCCGGGGCGCCCCACATTGGCATGGTGGCAATTACAGCCAGCAACCAAAACCAGAACACATTGATTTGATCGAAGTACGATATTGAAATGAAGGCGGTGCAATGCGCGGCCAGGCACACCCCAAACGCCCAGAACAATATCCGGCCAACAGGCGGGTCATTCTCATCGCGTACAATTCGGCCGACGATCTTGAAGCAAGCCACAATCATGGCGAGAAAGAATCCGAGGCCCACTATTCCCCCTTCGACGCCTTGGGCGATGTAGTGGTTGGTTATGTCCACCATATTGGGGTTGGCCACAAGAACCTCGCCAATGCCGGCGCCGGCCCAATTGGCCGTGTACGATGTGCCAATCAACCACCACTGGCTGAAATGCCGGACAAATTCATCAATCAAATAGGATCGATAATAGCCCCCACCCCCGGTCAACCCGCTGATCTTACCGATCAGGAACCAGACCGGAGCGTTCATTACCATCGCCAGGCCGACAATTAAAACCACAACCCCGCGCCGGAAGAAGCGCATCGTATTCCGCATTGGCCACAAACAAAACCCTGCCAAGGCAGCCAGAAAGGTGAGCAGGGGTCCGCTCGACGCCGAGGTAATGGTGATGATGAGCGACCCGATCATTCCCGCAATCGCAAGCCATTTTCCCCGACCGACCTTTCGCCAGAAGCCAACCAACAATGGAAAAAGCGTGGCGCCGAAAGTACCCGCCAGAATGGGATGGTGGAATGACCCCTGACAGCGAAATTGGTCGCCGCGTTGGGTGGTGAATTCCGGGACTCCGCCAAAAATAAAAAACGGATTACGATGCGTCGCGGTTTCCCAAGTCATACAAACTCCAATGGCAATTCCCAAAAAAGCAAGCACCTGAAGATGGGCTAAAACATCACCCGCCTCCCTCGTCAAAATCCGGACGAGGAAGTAAATACCGGCGGTATCGTAAAGGTGTCCGAATGTTTCCGCACTCGGACCGCGGAGTAGTTCGCAAAGAAATCCAGCGAACATCCACCCAAGAAAGAGTTTGTCCACAGTGACCAGCCTAAAACCATCCGATTCCCCCCGCAAAAGCAGCCGGCTGAGCCCCACCAGTATCAAAATGCGCTGAAAATAGACGTGCAAACCGGCAATGACGATTTGCTGTCCGAGCGGGATGAAGGCTGCGGTTATCAGCAGCGCTCCAACCGCCTTCCGGCGATCGGAACCCACGATTACAAAACACATGGCCAGCAGAAAAGCCAGCGCCAGCGGATTTACGTCGCCTGTGTTTTGTCCCATTTGCTTTCTGAAATGTAATCAAATGTCGGCCGGCTTTTATTCAAGCCACTGGGATTTTTGGAAACAAATTCACCCAACCCCACCGCGGCAAATCCCTGTTTCAACAAGACGACCCTGGGCCTGTTGCATCTTTGAGAAAAACGAAGATCCGATTCTTATTACAAACATCCCGGGATTGTAATTTCATTCCGTTCTTTTCAAACAAGTGCACAACTTGCGATTGGGAAAGGTGATTCTTCCAAGTCTTTTCGTTGCGGAAAGTTATATCCGGATAATCCTCAACCGTGCAATACGAAAGGATGCATTTCTTGGAGGTCAGCGCGATCTGTTTGACGAACCACTCGTAATCCATCACGTATTCCAAGGCCCCTGACACGAATGCCACCGGCATGCCAGTTTCGGGATATTGATGCTTGTTGAAATCCGCCACCGTTGAAACGCCATCACGCGAGACATAATCCACCGGAACATAGGGATTGCCATTCAAGTACTCTCTCAACCACATTTTCCCACAGCCCAGGTCGACAATTCCTTCCTTCGGTTCAATGTACTGTGACATCTGTTTGATTCTTTGCCTCCAGCTCTCGTCAAAATACTCGATATTCTGCCAGCGCCGCCCGATTCCGAGTGTAAACAGACACTTCTTAATGAGCTTCTTCAACCTTTGAACCAATTTAGTCATACCCAGCCTGCAAAAATCGACTTCATTTGTTGCCTGCAGTTCTCAAGCCGTTCAAACGGCGGCCCGGGCCAAATCTGCGGTTGAGGCCGGGGTGACATTTACTTCGGCCTTGGCAAATTGATCTACTGCGTCACGGCAGCGCCTCTTCAGGGCCTCGGCACAGGCAACGTAGTCGTCCGGGTTCGGCTCCGGATTATCCCAGTTTATCGGGATCGATTTCGAAGAACTCTTGTTATGGCGAACGAATTCGTACAACCCGGAAAAACGGGGATCCGTCTCGAGCCCTTGTCGCAACAGAACCACGGGCGTTCCCATTGCCAGACAAGGCAAGGCACAATGCAGCCGGCTGGTGATCACCAGCTTTGCCTCGCTGAGCTTCTGCAGCCTTTCGCGCGCAAGCTGCATGCGAATGTTGTGGCGATAGCGTTCAAACTTTTTCCTGGACGCCGAAAAAAAGGCCCTGTTCGCGTCGATCTTGTTTAAGACCCGGATGACTGAATATGAGGTGTGCCAGGCGCTTTTGGCAGCCCAGCTGGATTCTTGCCTGGGAAAACTATTCGAAAGGGTCAATGCCTTTTTTTTGATGTGCGCCGGCACAAGCGCCGCATAGATCTCTGGTTCAACGTCCAGAGCGTAAATCTGGTCTGTTCGCGTCCGCCCCGTCTTGGGAATGGTCAAGGTAAGACAGCCTGAGAAATAGGCGTCAACACCGATTTTATGGAAGGCATCGGCCGTGGCCACGCTGCGACAACCAATCGGCTCGAAGCGCCTGAAGTAATCAGCATACTCCGCCTTGATGAGATCCACCGGCCGTTGCGCATAGAACGAGACAAAAAGCGGTTGCAGGCTGCGCGGCGGTGGCCAGCACGGTCCGCGCGTAAACCAACCGTTGAATATGACGAACACTTTCGGCCCATTGGCGTACCAATGCAACCGGTCGCGCTCGATCAAAATGTCAGTGCGAGGAAGAAATCCTTCGGCCGCGATGCTTTGGACTTCATCCCCAATATTATTTGAGTAATTATAGGTAAATAAACCGTACGGCATAAAACTCCATTCCACTTTCCATCTCAAGCAACCGTTTGGACACTTCGGCCGCCAATTTGCACATCGTCACGCACAGTGCCTGAGCGATACTCTTTCCGCCGATCCCTTCTCGTCTGGTCCAGGACCTGACTATACACCTCTGCCAGTTTGTAGCCCGCCGCCAGCCAGGTGATTTCCGACGCAGTTCGAAGCGACGCTTCGCGCAACTTCAACAGATAATCACGATTTGTATCCAACAGCGTGATCTGTTCCGAAAGCAGCCTGATATCGCCTGCGTGATGTACCAGGGCATTTTCCATATGCTTGCAAATGGCACCAGACGCATCCGACACGAGCAATACACATCCACTTCCACGCGCTTCTGAAGTCACCAGCGCACTGCCTTCCTCGACACTCGGCAATACAAACACATCGCTGCCGCGCATCAGGTCCGGCAGATCGCTGCGATATCCCAAGACTTTCACGCTGGGATGTGCCAGTTGGGTGGAAAGGCATTCCGCATAGCCGGGAATAAATCCTCCCGCAATCAGGAATGTGCCTTTCTTGTGGGCCGATGATTTCAGCCAGGCGTCCAGGGCATAATGCAACCCTTTTCGCGGCGCACAGCCTCCGGCAAAAAGCAACGTGAGTCCGCCGTTTGATTCGCGCGGCTTGGAATCAGGATAATATACTTTGTCGTCAAATCCATATTGGTGCCGGGCCAGTTTCTCTTCTGCAAATCCACGATCCCTGAATGTTTTGGCGACAAAATCGGAAGGACAGAGCAGCCGATCCGCCAAGTTGTATTCCGCTTCTTCGCGTTTCAGGATGGCAGCATTGAATGCATGTTCGTGGTTCGATGGCATGGAAATGCCCAATCGCTCACATTCCTTTTGAACCGTTTCGTAGGCAAACCGTGTGTGCACGTTGGGCCGCTCCAACACCGTCGGAATACCAAGCCTGGCAGCAATCCGGAGGGTTCGCAACGCGCCCAGTGGCCACGTGTGAATGATGTCAATCTGTCCCGCCAACCTCTTGATTCGTCGGGAGACAACGTAATCGTGCAACGCGCAGGCTCGGATTCTACCAAGCAGCCGATGCGGAATCCGAAATTTTCCCCAAGCAAGGGTTGGCCAAACCTTGACGGACTGCGGAACGGGACGGTGCAGGGCGCCGGGACAAGCGAGCACCTCCACATCGGCCGCTGCCAGACCGTTCACCTGCTGCCAGGCGGTGTAACAAATTCTTTCCGCCCCCAATTTGTGCGGAAAGCTGTAAAGCACACGGACGGCTTTTTTGTGAATGGCCATGGGTGGTTTAAAACCGGACATCGGTATCAACCGGCAATGACCGGTTCGCGGGACACGGATTGTGGTGACACCCGCTCACTCCAGCCGCAGGCAGAGGCAGGGTGATCAATAAACTGCTGATGCCACAATTCCAGGACCAGGAGTGAAAATACTTCCTTGGCAAGGCCGCCTTCGCGTTCGTTGGCGCAGAGCAGGCGATTGATTTCGTTTCTCTCAAAATAGCCCCGGGACAGAGCGCGATCCGAAAGCAGGATGTCCCGGGTCTGATTCTTGAACTCACGTCGCAACCAGGATTCATAGGGCACGGGAAAACCCGCCTTCCGGCGATTGAGAATTTCCGCCGGCAGGATCTTGGCAAAGGCGGCTTTGAGCACGCGCTTGGTCTCGCGCCCACGCACTTTGAAATCAGCCGGCAGGGAGGCGGCGAATTCCAGGATTTTATGATCCAGCAACGGCACCCGGAGTTCCAACGAATTGGCCATCGTCATCTTGTCCGCCTTCACCAGCAGGTCGTCCGGCAACCACGTTTTGCTGTCCACGTACAACATCCGGTTCAGCAAGGATTCATTTTCGACCGGCATGGCCAGTTGAGCAATGAAATCCGTCGGGGACATCGCCGACGTCTGTTCTAAAAATTTCCAGGTGGAAATGACCGACGCTTGTCGATTAAAAAAAGACATTGGCCCCGAAGTCCGGCTGAAGTAGTACGCCGGCAGAGAACGGCCCAAAGCCTGCCCGTAACGTTGGAATCGTGATTCCCCAAAAAATGTGCCTGCCATGCAGGCGGCTGCCCCCACTGGCCTGCACAAGGGGCCTAAAATCGAACCCAGCCGTTCCAACCGCATCATGTTGGGATAATTCGGGTAGCCCGCAAAGGCTTCGTCGCCACCCTCGCCCGACAATAAAACTTTCACGTGGCTGCGCGCCAGTTTGGAGACATAATACAGCGCCACCGCCGGCGGCTCACACACCGGCTCCTCCATGTGCCAGACATATGACGGCAGGAAGTCCCAAAAATCCTGTTCCGTGATGCTGATCTCATGGTGCTCCGTGCCGAACTTCTGTGCGGCCATGCGGGCATAAGGGCGCTCATCCACGACCTGGCCACTGTCGAAACCCACTGTGAAGGTGCTGACTTTCTTGTCGGTTTTTTCCACGGCGAAACTCAACAACGCCGAAGAATCCACGCCACCACTTAACAAGACGCCCACCGGCACATCGGCGATCATATGGTCGCGTACCGTCGAGCCCAGCAACCCGTAAAGTTCTTCAACGACCTCTTCAAATGGTCTTGTCCGCCGTTCGCCGGTGAATTGCAGATCCCAATACTGGCTGATTGAAATCTTTCCGTCCGCGGCCACAAGATAATGACCGGGCAACAGTTTCTTCACGGATTGAAACAGGGTATTTTCACCCGGCACATGGAAGAACGAAAGAAACTGGCGAATAGCCGGGGCGCAAATATCGCGGGGTACTGCGGGATCGGCGATGATGGCCTTCAATTCCGACGCAAAATGAAGCGCATCTTGTGTCCGGCAATAATAGAGCGGTTTGATGCCGACGCGGTCGCGTGCTATAAACAACCGTCGCCGTTTCGCGTCCCAGATGGCAAAGGCGAACATGCCGCGCAATTGTTTCACACAATCCAAGCCATATTCCTCGTACAGATGGATGATAACTTCCGTGTCCGTGCGGGAACGGAAGAGGTGCCCACGCGCCAGCAAATCCCGGCGGAGCGACTGAAAATTGTAAATCTCGCCGTTAAAAACGATCCAGATGGTCTCATCTTCATTGGCCATTGGCTGGCTGCCACCTGCCAGATCAATGATGGACAGCCGGCAGTGGCCCAAACCTGCGTTGCGGTCCAGATGTACTCCGTTGCCGTCCGGCCCTCGATGAAGGAGGGGGGCAAGCATGCGCTGGATGTCATTCCCAGACACCTCCGCCGCCGGATCAAAGACCAGTTTTCCCGCTATGCCGCACATAATATAATCCCGCTATCAGAAGTGCCGCCGGGTTGCCTGAACCATTTGGCCGGCCTCCACTTTTCGATGGGCCACTCCCGCCTGTGAAAAGTTCATGAAACCCGATTCGACGTCCGCACCAGCTATTTGAGGATGTCAATGCCCTTTTGGAATCCGGCAACGCCGGAGTCCGTTGTCAGGGGATGGGCGTCGGTCGTGTTCCGCATCGGTTTGGTGACTATGTAGACAGCTTCCCGGTTGAAGCCGTATCGGACGATCTCTTCCTCTGAAAAATAATCCCCGACACTTGCCGTGCAGACATCAAATCTTTGCCCGGCCAATCTATCTGAAAATCCTTTTTGCGAATAACGCCTGACATGCCCCGTCTCCAATGGCTTTGGACGCCCATATTCCACGGTGTCCCTCAGCGCATGGTCAATGGGCACCTGCAGAATTGCCTGCCCGCCAGGTTTTAGCACGCGGAATATCTCGCAAATGGCCGCCCGGTCATCAGGCACATGCTCCAGCACATGAAAGCAAAGAAAGTAATCACAAGACTCCGCGCCATAACGCATGGCGGTAAGGTCGCCTTTCTCCATACCAAACCGCTCAAGATCAAAACTCACGTAGTTTTTACCGTTTTTACGCCATAGGCAATAGGCCTGGAAACCGCGCACCGGCGCCACCTCAATCACTTTCTTATCGGGAGAGAAAAAATCCGTCGCCACTTCCAAAAGGGCCGCCAACGAACGATAACGGTGGATGCAGTGGCAACGAGGGCATGTGGCATGCAATTCAAAATACCCTGAGCCGGTATTGGGATAAAAATCCCCGCCCCGCCAGCCGCAAATATTGCATTCGACGCCCCGATTGAAACCACCGATATCCATCAATCCGAGGCTCCCAAGCGTCGTGAGGCTTCGCGCCGCGCTGGTCATGCCGTACAGATGCCGGTTCTTCAAACTCCAGAGAAAATATCGCGCCCAGCGATAACCAAGCCGCAAACGGCCCGCTCGGATTGGCGTCCCCGGCATGGAAGGGGGTAAAGTATGATGTCCCTGCTGCATTGCTTGTTTGAGTTGACAAAGAAATTTCAACGGTATTTCAACACCCATCGCTCGCGGCCAGTTGCCCACCGCATGATGGCCGTCCATTTGTTCCAGGACGCCTTGTGGAAACTGTGCTTGTCTTCCCGTGGGTTCAACGAGCGCCGGCCAGTCAAAAGCATAAGGCGTCCCGTGCCAGCCAGGAGCAACCCGCCACGGAAGATGGATGCATAGACAACCCCGCGATACTTTTTGAAGTAACGCCACAATGATTCCACAGCCATAATCGTGGCAAAATTGCTCTTGGCGTTTTGGACGCTCCCATCCCCGTGATGAATAATAACCGCGCCAGGAACATAATAATTGACGCGGCCTTTCCGGGCGGCCTTGTAACAAAGATCCATATCCTCCGCATACATGAAGTAATCCACGCTGAAACAGCCTAGGTCCATGAAAACATCCCGCTTCATCATGATACAGGCTCCGGAAATGGCTTCGACTTCCGCCAGCTCATCCTGTTTTGAATATAAAGGGGCAATGCCCCAAAGAAAGGCCTTGGGAAACCGCCTGCGAATCGCTTCCGCGTCCAGAAGCTGGTTTAGGATGGTCGGGAAGGCCTGAATGCAGCTTGTTTGTAAACTGCCGTCGCCGTTCAGCAACCTAGCTCCGACCGCCCCGGCGTCTTTCAATCCCGTCAGGGCCTCGAGCAGAAGGTTGATTGCCGGATTGACCAATTCAGTGTCGGGATTCAGGAAGAGCAGGCACTCGCCGCGCGCTTGCAGGGCACCCATGTTGTTTGCGCTGGCAAACCCGATATTCTGTTCGCTCTGAATGAACCTCACTTCGGGAAATTCGCTCGTGAGCATTTCTCCACAGCCGTCGTAGGAGGCGCTGTCCACGACAATGATTTCAAACGACAAGCCATGGGAATGGGCGTAAATAGAGCGGAGACACTTCCGGACATAATCCCTGGAGTTCCAATTAACGATGATAATGGACAGTGCAACCTGGTTATTTGCCATAACTCAATTCTTTGATTCGCAAAAGTCAGGACTGCGGTGATTTGGGGCGCCAGAGGCTGCTCCGGAACGTCAACGCCCGCCACTGTTGGTCGCGAAGATATCTGATGGCGGCGGAGTCCTCGACTTGCGGCATCCGCTTCAAATAACCTTTCAGAAAGCCCCACCCCAAAGCGATGGCGTGTATGCCATAGGGCCTGCAACAAAGCCTTTTCACACACTTGCAAAGCATAAACAGGGGGAGATAGCCGGTGATATAATTCGCAAGACCATTTTTCATCCAATCCTTCCACGAACCATAAGCCCCGCCGGTTGGCCGATGGTGAATCAGTTGAATATGAGGGAGCGTCATTGTCTTCCAACCGAGCATATTGGCCTTAACTTGATCGACTGTATCCCAGCCCGGCGCAGTGATGAGGCCTCCAATGGCTTCAAAACACTCACGACGATAGATTTTGGTGGGTCCTCGAACGTGAAACGGCGGTTCTCCGTTGAATTCAGGCATGACTTTGCCGTCAACTACTTTGCAGCAAGTTCCACCAGCAATTCCCAACGTCTTGTCCACTTCAAACTCCCGCAAACATTTCGCAAAGTAGTCAGGTTCAAAAGACAGATCACCATCCAGCTTGACCAAATAGTCCCATTCATCTTTGGCGACGAGCGCGTAGCCATCGTGGAACGCGGCCATCACACCGCCTCCCGCCTGCCGAAATCCCCGGTCGGGGCGATGCACCGTCTGTATCCACAAATGTTCTTTGGATGCAGTGTCAATGATCTGTCCTGTGCTGTCGGCAGAGCCGTCATCGACAATAACCCACTTCCGCGGCTTCAACGTCTGGGAGACGACTGCAGCGATGGTGCCCGGAAGAAATGCCTCCTCGTTCCGCACCGGAGTAATGATTATATAACGAACGGGCTTCACGGCAGTGAGTTTTCGGAGGATGGAAACGGCTTGAAGGGTGGTTTTTCCGATCGGGCATCCGAACGATTATGGACGACCTGCCGAAACTTATGACGGATCGTTTTGGACCAGCTTTGCGGCCAGGCCAGCCAATCGTACGCGCCATTGAGCTTCGCCAAGAACAACGGCTTGTCATCACAAGCGTTCATCGGCAGACGCTTCAAGCTGAATAAATCGTCGCCGGATTGAACCCGGCCAATCATGGTGGTCACACAGTGCCGATAGCCTTGCTGCCGCAACAGTTTTTTGAAGGCACCGGCAAAGCGTTGATCCTGCTGCGGAAAGGCGTACGGATAGGCAAAGCTCGTGACTTTTTCACCCAACTCCAGTTCCAGCCTTTTCTTTGACAAAGTCAGTTGATTTTCGATCTCGCCCCATGAGGTTTCGTAGAGAACAGGATGATTGACCGAATGCGAACCGAACTGAACACCCTGTGCCCGCAATTCACGGACTTCCTCCCAGGTCAGGCACTCCCGGCCTTTAAATGCCTGCCTGCTTTCGCCGATAAAGGCCGTGGGCAGAAACACCGTGGCAGTATGACCGTGGACTTGTAAGGCGGGAAACGCCGAATCGTAGAAATCGCGGAAACCATCGTCAAAGGTGATGACCACCACCTTCCCGCGTCCCTCATCCCCCTGTTGGGCAATACGAATTCCCGTTTCCAGATCCACCGACCGGAAACCTTCATCGTTCAACCATCGCAGGTGTTGTGCGAACACGTCCGGTCGGGTGGTCGTTTTATAATACGGCGAATTATTCGGTTCCGCATCTTCCGAAATGCTGTGATACATCAGTATCGGCAGGGCGCGCCGGCTGGAAACAACATTCATTTCCATCAGCGGACGAAACGCATAAAGCGACATTGTTCGATCCCATCGCATAATGACCATCACCGGGCACGATTCATCCGGCCGTGCTTACGGAGAAACCGTCGAGCCCTTTGACAGACCAGCGCGTTGAAATTCCGTGCCGGCAACGAGGGAATCCACCAGATGCCAATACTTCTGCTTGCGGGTGTCCCAATTGTTTCGCGCCACGTACTCACGGGCATGACGAACCAGACTCTCGCGTTGCCCGTGATTTTTCAGCAAATCGAGCATCGCCGCCGCCAGATCGTCCTCGTCACCCGATTTAAAGAAACGAACCACCGAGTCGTCAAAGTAAAAGCTGTCCACCTTGGTTTTGGAGACAATCACCGGCACACCTTCCGCCATAAATTCCATGATTTTGGTGCTGTACGCCTCGTTGCCAAAGGAATCCGCCCGTTTGGCAACAATTCCCAAATCGGCATTTGCCACAATGTCGGCGACTTCGCGTGCCGGCACGCTTCCCTGCAAAAACACCCGGTCCTGCAAACCCAACTTCTGAACCAGCGCCTGTAACTCCGGCTTCATGCTGCCCCCCCCATAAATGTGAAACTCAACCCCGGGGTTGGGACGGCAGACCTTGTCAAAGGCGCGAATGGCAAGATCAAGGCCCTGATGCCGTTGCAATCCTCCATGGTACAGCATGATAAACCGGCCATCGTTTCGCGTCCGCCGGGACCGGAACAGATTGAGGTCGACGTAATTGATAAAGACCGAACATTTTTCCTTGGAAATGGAACGGGCAATCGCTTTTTCGGACCACAGGTGGTTTGAGATGATGACGTGGTTGGCAAAGCGGGCGGAGAGTTTCTCAATGAGCTTCAGCAGCCTGACATAAACGCTGTTCTCCGGTTTGCGGAACTTGTTCGCGAAGAATTCGGGCAAAATGTCATGGATGTCCAAAATGATCCTGGCGCCGGTCGCTTTGGGGAGCCAGGCGCTGAACACCAGAAAATCCGGCACGTTGTGCACATGAATCAGGTCGTACCTGCGTTTCCAATGCAACCGGCTGAGAACAAACGAGGATTTCACACAAAATTTCAACAGGCGGTGCAGGTATGCAAATTTATTTCTTTCGTTCCGCTCCCTCCGTTGAATGCGATGAACATTGACGCCCTCAAGGGTTTCAAACGGCGGCTGCCTGCCGTCACTCAGGGCGATCACGTCCACTTGATCCCCGCGCTCAACCAGGGCCCGGGCATAGCGCATGACCCGATTGTCACTCTCATAAAAAGAGTACACGAGCATGCAAATCTTCTTGCCGGCTGGAGGCATTGTCCGGTCTGGAGTTGTTGGCGCTTTCATACAACCGGCGGCCGGTTCAAAGATCGTGAAGAAATTCCTGATGCAGACGGGCGGGAACATACGTTTGGGTCTTGTTGAGCACCACGCTCACGTTGGCTTTTGATTCGGCCAGCAGCGCGATCACCCGCCGGACCACGTCCTGGTTGGTTTTCTCCGCCTCGACGACAAGCAGCATCATATCCATGAGTCGGGCGGCACGGAACGTCGTTGTGGTTTCCGCCACCGGCGGCATGTCAAAAATGATATAATCGTAGTCGCTGCTCCTGATTTTTGAAATCAGACCTGCGAAGCGTTTGGGCAACACCTGCGGGAGCTCTTCGCTGCGCATGGACTCCGTCGCAACATACAGGTTTTCCCGGACCAGAGCCTTTTCCTTGGTCTCCGCTGCCAAAGCAGAATCGAGTCCACAATCGGGCTTTCCCTTATGGAAGTGTTGCGCCGCCCCCCCTTCAATATTCATGTCCACCAAAAGCACATTTCCCTCACCCAGCTCAGAAAGGGAAGCCGCCACACCGGTGGCGATGCTGCTGACGCCGGCGCCCCGGCCACAGCTTGTGACTCCGACGAGCTTTGGTTTATGGGGAAGATTTTTTACTTCAAAATAAACCAGCAGACGATCCCGCAAGCCTTCATAAAAGCGGCGCAATGGGTGCCGTCGATTCCCCGAATCCATGCCTGCCTCCGGTGGTAACGAGTCTCTCCCAACAGTCTGACGATCGCCAGCCTTCCCCTCTTTTAGCAGCAGCGGAGTTTTGTTGATTGCAAGCGGACGATGGCCATTCTTGGTGATGTCCGGGATTGAAACAAAAAGCGGCAATCGCAACTTGGTCTCGACATCGGCCGGGCGTTTTATGGATCGGTCCCAAAAAAACTCGATGAAGAATGCCAGCGCCAAGCCGGCCAGAATGCCTCCAACGGCCACGATCGCCACCTTCTTTTTGAGCTGCTTCGACCATCCCTTGACCGGAGGTGACGGGGTTTGGTAGATGCTGATGTTCGCCGCCTTGTCTTCTCCCAATGCTTCGTCGATGCGAGCCTCCTCCAAGTTATTCATGAAATATTTAAGATTGGTGGTTACAACCTCCCTTTTCTGTTCCAGTTCGGAGATGGATGATCTAATTTTATCAAAATTCGTTGCCTCGGCCCAAACCTGGCTGAATTGCGAGTTCAACGTCTGGATTTTCACCTTGAGCGCCGCCACCTGTTCAGATTCGGCTCTCAAGTCAATAGGTGCCTCACCCGGCTGGGCGCTGACCGGACTCGGCAAGGGGATATTAAGCGATGCCAATATCGGATACTTTTCTTCAAGACCTTTCTTGACGATTTCATATTGTTCAATTTGTTGCTGGATCTGCTCAACCAGCACGTTCTCGGTGGTGAATCCCTGCACCGTCAGATAATTCTGCTCCTTTTGCTCCAAAGACATGAGCAGCGCACTGACATTCTTGTACTTTTCAACCTGGTCGAAAGGGGCTGCCCCGGCCAATGGAACGTTGGTGGTGCCCAGCTCTCCTCCGAGCGTTCCCAGCATGGCCTGATGTTCCGCCAATTCAACCTGGGCGCTAAAGATATCCAGACGAATTTGGGAAATCTGGTCGGCATAGGCCTTTTGGGTTTCGTCGGCGGAAACCACTCCATTGGCGTTTTTAAGCTTTCTGAGTTCGTCATCGGTCTGGGTCAGCTGGGTACGAAGCCGCGCCACCTCATTAGTCAGAAATTCACTTGGCACACCCGATCCTTGATGCAACTGTACATGCCTTATCAGATACGCATCAATGATTTCGCCCAGAACGGGTTGGACCAGCGCTGGATCCGGATTTTGATATGTCAGCCGGATGACGCTGCTTTCAGGCAGTGACTCCACGCTCAAACCATTTCTGACCATAAAGGCAGCCCGATCCGCCTGATTTGAATTCGACCCGCCGTTGGCCCCCGTGTTGGGCAATATTTTCTCCGGCGTCATCACTTGAACCACTTGTTTGGCCAGATCCAGGCTGTTCAGAGCGTCGATTTCGTTATTGATAATACTGTTTCTTTGTTGATCCAGTGGCGTGGTATTGGCTTCATCCCCCGGTGGATTTAACGATTTTCCCTCCACTACATATCGAATGGAAATCAAGGCTTCAGACTGATATTGGGGCGGTTTGATGACAAACAGCAGCACAACGGCCCCCAATATGCCCGCCAGAGACAGGGTGAGAATTTTCCACTTCTGCCGGAAAATAACAAAATATATGTCTCCGACCGATATTCCTCCCGACTGCGAATCCTGTCGCTTTTCGTTCATCTCAAAACAAATTGTCCGACATCGGGATTACTTTTCCAATGAAATTGATCGCATGATTCTGGCCGGATTCCCCGCCACGGTGGCACCGGCCGGGACATCTTTGGTAACCACACTGCCCGCGCCGATCATTGCGTTTTCACCAATGGTAATCCCGCAGAGCAGCGTGGCGCCCGAACCAATGGAAGCCCCTCGTTTGACCAACGTCCCAACGCATTCCCAGTCGGCTTCCGTTTGTAACTGGCCATCGCTGTTGGTAGCCCGCGGGAAACGATCGTTGGTGAAAGTAACATTGTGGCCGATGAAAACTCCCTCTTCCAGAGTTACCCCCTCACAAATGAAACTGTGACTGGAGATTTTGCAGCGATTTCCAACCTTAACCCCCTTCTGGATCTCCACAAACGTTCCAATCTTTACGTCATCCCCGATCTCACACCCGTAAAGATTGACAAAATCGTGAAGCCGGACATTTCTGCCCAATTTCACGTTCGGAGCCACCCGCTGGAACAAATGCTGCGAAGCGCTCACCTAGTTAACCTGCCGCCCGCGCGTCCGGAGTTTTACCGGAGATTTTCGACCCGTCCGGCGGGGAAGGTTTTTGGCGGCCTTTTCGTATGTCACTATTGACAGGCGAAGCGAAGATTCGGGGACCGACGAAGCACCGTTGCTTCCGTTTTGTTCAGTCGACAACCTGACGGGCGCACCACCTATTTTCAGGGATTCAGTGGACGCCTCCAAAATCCGGACCAACTCCAAGCCGTCCTCGCCACTGGTCAAAGACCTCGTACCATGTCGGATACAATCCAGGAAATGCTGGCATTCATTTTTCAACGGCTCTTCCTGCTTGATATAGGGAACGTAAACGTCGCCATAGTGATATGCATAATGAAACTCGGCAAAGGTGTCGTAGTGGGGCGGCCGCTCAACGCGGGTGTCGAAAATCCGGATTTTTTCCAGCGGCGAAACGTCGTCGTAAACGATCATTCGCTTGCTGCCCACAATGGTCATCTCCCTGATTTTTCTGGGATCAAGCCAGCTGCTATGAACGATGGCTGATCGCTCCCGGGGAAAACCAAGCCACATGGTGGTCACATCCTCCACGCCGGGAGTAATATGAGCACTACCCTGGCAGTTCACGACCGTGGGACGTTCTCCCATGATGTGCAGAATGATGGAAATGTCATGAGGCGCCAGATCCCAGGCCACGTTGATGTCCTTTTGGAAAAGCCCCAGATTTAACCGTCGCGCGCAAATATAGCGAATCTCTCCGATGTCGCCGCATTGCACAATTTCCTTGATTTTCCTGACCGCCGGCGAATAAAGGAAGGTATGCCCCGTCATTAACACCAGCCCCTTTTTCTGCGCAATCCCGATCAGCTCCTGGCACTGCTCAGACGAGGCAGCCATCGGCTTTTCGATAAAGGTGTGTTTGCCCGACAAGAGGCTGGCCTTGGCCATCGAATAATGTGATTTGACCGCCGTGGCAACGATGACGGCGTCAAGACCGATGCCGTTCAGCATATGCGTGTAATCCGTCTCCCCTTCCACCTCCGGATACAAAGATTTGAGATGTGCCAGGCGTTGTTCGCTGATGTCGCACATGACCTTTAGATTGCAATCGGGGAGCGATCTAAAATTGCGCACCAGATTAGGACCCCAATACCCGCACCCCACCACGCCAACTTTTATTTGTTTTGTCATATTACAGCTTTGGTTTGTTTCCTTCCAGATTCAAATGCGCCTGCCGTTCGGCTCGCACCACTTCCGCGAAGGCAGGTTTGCGGAAGGAATACGGCGACGCCGGATGACTTTTGGAAATAATCATTTCTGAGGGAACTGAACGTGAGAGTTTTTTTCGAGGACGACGCGCCTCCCACACTTGAACCACCAAAGCCGGGATGGTTTGCAATAATATTTTAATATCAAACCACAGGCTCTTTTCGCGCGCATATTTTATATCCAGTTGGACCATCTCAACGAACGTCGTCCGATTCTTGCCGCTGACCTGCCAAAGCCCGGTCAGCCCGGGCACCGAGGCAAACCGCTCTTTCTGCCAGGGAAGATATCTATCGTATTCATACGGTAGACAGGGACGCGGCCCCACGAGACTCATTTCGCCCCGGAGGACATTAATGAGCTGAGGTAACTCATCCAAACCGGACGAGCGGAGCAGCAAGCCGAGCGGAATGATGCGCGGATCACCTTGGGAATCCATCTTGATCATCGGCGCGTTCGAATTCATTAAATGACACAAATGTCCCTCATGGGCGGATGCATCCACACCCACAAACATGGTCCGAAACTTGAAACACATGAATCGCCGCCCCAAGTAACCAATCCGTTCCTGTTTGAACAGGACCGGACCGGCAGAAACGACCCGGATCAATACCGCAACCACCGCCATCAATGGCACCAGTAGCGGCAGGGCCAGTAGAATAACACCGATGTCCAGGATTCGTTTCCAGCGCAAAACCCGGCCGGGGCTCGCCGTGAAAGCCTCCCGCGACAGGTGATTTTCCATGGGAAGGTTCATGAGCGTTGACCGGAGAACTGCGAACCCGCTTGAAGATAATGGTGAATCACAGAGGAAGAGGTAGTAGTGTTTGAATCCTGTTTCAAAATTTCTAAAGTCATTTTAATCATTTCATCCCGCCCCGACACGTTGACTGCAAAGCTCCGCACTTGTTGGCGGAAGACATTTTCCGCCAATTTGAATTCCCCTGCTCCGAACAGCTTGACCGGAGTACCCCTTAATATTTGTTCCGACTTCAACTTGAAACCGCAAAATCTCCCACCCGGGTCGCGGCCAAGGTTGGCACCAAATCCGCCAAGGCATTGCGCTCCAAAACCACCGAGTTCTCATCAATCTCGGCGGGCGTCGGCCGGCCCAAAACATCCAGCAATACCTGAATGCGCCTTCTGGCCGGCATGACACGCAAAACGAAGGCACGCATTCCCGCAAAAGCACCATCAGCCAGCAATACCTCGTCCCCGGGCGAAATTCGATCTTCCACCGTGATTGTTTCTTCCCCGGCAAAGCATTCCTTTAATTCCTCAATTACCGAATCCGCTATCGTCGGTATCCGGCGCGCAAAATGGACGACCGTGCCGATTCCATTTGTGTGCTGAATTTCATTCAGTCTTTGCTCGATGTCGCAACGGATGAAAATGTAACATGGGAACAAAGGCTCACTTACCCGGACGACGCCACGCCGGGTCGCCCGCTCCATGCGCAAACGCGGATGAAAAACTTCCAGGTTGAGATTCTTGCGTAAATTTGCCGCGGCAATATGCTCATGCTTCGGCTTGGTTCGCGCGCAATACCAAGCCAACGACTCTGCCTGAAATGTGGAGTTTAACAGCATCAATCAGGTTTCCTCATGTTGCTGCCTCTTAACGGACTTAGGCGTGAGAAGCACTGTGATCCAGTCAAACGCCACATGACGACGCTCGCCGTCCCGCCCCTGCCCGCCTTCAAACCAGCCCGCAGCACAGGCCCGCCGTTCCAGCAAATGCTGCCGTTTTGAGCTCGATCAATCTTGTACAGCCCCTCCATCTGATAACGTATATTGTTAAAATCTCAACCAACACCAGTTAATCATATTCAGGGGGTTTTATCCACAGCGCTGAGCACTATAATCTTGTAACAAAGTTTGTAATGTTATTGTAGTGCTTTTCACTACATACCACTGCTTCGTTTTGGGCTTGCGTCCAACCGACAAGCGGCGGCGGCTTTATTGGCCCTGGTTTTTTGGCAGCATTTGAAAACGGATGGCGTACTGAAGCAATTCCGAGGAACTTTTCAAGTTTAGCTTCTCCTTGATCCGGGCCCGATAGGTTTCCACCGTGCTCGCATCAATGTGCAGCATCGCGGCAATCTGTCGGGTGTTCAATCCCCCCCCCATTAATTCAAAAACCTGCAATTCCCGATCGGTCAGGAGATCCACCGAAAAATTGGAGGACGGACGTGGACGGGAGGCAATCTGGGACGCAACCCAACTGGCGGCCTTTTCGCTCCAGTAAATCTCGCCGCTCAAAACCTTGCGAATGGCGAGCAATATTTTGGCCGGCGGCTCTTCCTTGGCCACATACCCGCGCGCTCCTGCCCGAATCGCCCGCTCGGCATGTAAAAATTCCTCGTGCATTGAAAACACCAGGCTCAGGACTTTGGGGTAACTGTCATTGAGATTTTTGATCAGCTCCAAACCGTGGGAATCCTTCAGGGTCAGATCAAGAATCACCAGGTGCGGCTTGGTTTCAGCCACCAACTCCAGGGCCTGGCTGCCGTTGTCTGTTTCGCCGCATACGTCCAGATCCGGCTGCTGCTGGATAATTCGCTTCAACGACTCCCGTACCAGGGGATGATCTTCAACCAGGAGAATACGGATATTTTTTTTGGGCCGGGCTGGACTGGAATCTTTCATGTTCCTTCAAGGGAAAACATTCCTTCAATCATACCGTGGTCGTCTTCCATATTTAAACGTAAAGCCGTATCACCGGCATTGGCGTATTTGTCAATGTTCGCCGCCCGGCAACGCCACGCATCGCGCAAAGCTTTTCGGACTTGTCCATGGGCGGATCGTTGACCGTTGAACAATGACCACTCCCGTGACCGCTCTGATTACCCTGCCACGCCTCTCAAAACCGATTATCGGACATCACCGGGTTACGGATATAGAATTCCCCTTCAGGTTACAAGGACAATTTGCCTGGGATGGGACGCGGTTTTCGCGGGCCGGAATTTGGAATTCTCGAAGAGCGCCGGCACATTTGGCTCCCACGTTGGAAGCGGTGCTGTTTATTCTGCCGCCGGGCCGGGCAGAAATTTTACCTTCTGATGATCACGAGTGGAACCTGATGGTCACCGATCTTCGTGAGATCGTTGAACACCATAATGAAAACCCGTTTCATCCTGATACCCGAGCGGGATATGGGTTTTCATGGCGGCGCGTAATTTGGCAAGAATGCCCACGAGCAGCAGGTTCACTGCAATAATTTGCAGCCATGTCTTATTCATGCCGTTTTTTGCAGCATCAGCAGTGCCAGCCAAACTAGAATTTTGCCTCTATAATCGCTGTTTGTGACCCCGCTTGGCCGGTCGGAATTCATACCGTGACGGCCTCCCCCTTTTTCCGGTCTTATCAGAGGCCTTAAAACAATACTGATTATCAGGAAAACAAGGGGGTGAAAAAGAAACGACCCCAAATGACCGGGACGTTGTGACCATCATTGTCTCAAAGAGAGAATAAGTGTCTTAAATGGAAAAGCACAGTTCACTTTTAGGGCACTCCAGTGACTTTAGCCACCATTCGACAAGGGTTTAAGAAGCAAAACGGCGTTGGCAATCATTTTGCTAAATGCAGGTGCGATTGGTTTTTGAAAGAAAGTCGTAAAATGTTTTTTGGGAAAGAAAGTCGTAAAAGTTGTACTTCTACAGGACGAGGTGGGAGGTGGGGAATACTTTTGCTCGCACTGTTTTTTTGTCTGAGCAACGCGCAGGGCGCCGAAAACGTGCGTCTGGAGTGGAATCCCTCGAAGAGTCTGGCGGCCGCCGGTTATTTTCTCTACTACGGCCCTGAAAAAGGAGCTTATACAAATAAGATTGATATGGGGAACAGCACCACGGCCTCGGTTTCAGGTCTACAGGAAGGGCAGACTTACCACTTTGCGGTTACGGCTTACAACACCTCGGGGGTTGAGAGTGCCCTCTCCAGTGACGTTTCGTATATCACGCCGGGCCTGCTCAGGGTGCTCGGGACAATGAATATCGGTTCCATGGGAATGGAATTTCCGGTGGCCCCCGGCCACTGGTATGAAGTTCAAGCTTCGGAGGACATGCAGGTCTGGACAACCATCGGCCAGACCGAACTGGCGACTTCAAACGCCTGGACGCAATTTTCTGATCCACAGGCGGGGCAATTCTCCACGCGGTTTTACCGGCTGGTTCTTCACTGACGGCGACCTCGGAAAATCGGGCTCCAAACCCCGAGATTCGCGCCGGGTAAATTTCAACGGTCAGAACCTCGTCAGCTTCCCGCCCATTTCCAACAGTTTTCGAACGTCGGCCTCGGATTTGGCTTCGGCGTAAATTCGCAAAATCGGTTCCGTGCCGGAACCGCGCAACATGAGCCACGAGGAATCTTCAGCTACGAACTTGACGCCGTCGAACGTCTTCACGGCGGCCAGTGGCGAACGCAGCAATTTTGTCGGCGGGTTCTCCCTCAAAAATTGCATCAACGCGCTGCGTTTCTCCAAGGGAAAGTGGGTGTCAATTCTTACATAACGATGCCGGCCAAACTGCCTTTCCAGCTTCGCCAGAATCCGGTCAATGGATATGCGCTCGCTCGCCAGCAGTTCGAGCAACATCAAACCGGCGGCTATTCCGTCGCGCTCGGGAATGTGTCCTGGAAAACCGATGCCGCCGCTTTCTTCCGCGCCCAGGAGCACGTCGCCCTTGAGCATTTCCGCGCAAATATATTTGAAGCCAACGCCGGTTTCGACCAGTGGCAGGCCGTAAGCGGCACACATCTTGTCCACCATTGAAGTTGTGGTGAGCGCCTTCACCACCCTCCCCCGGCCCTTTCGATTCACAACCAAATGATGCAGCAGGAGGCAAATAATTTGGTGGGTTGTAAGCACCTTGCCCCGGCCGTTCATGCCGCCAATGCGATCAGCATCGCCATCGGTCACCAGACAAATATCATGAGGATGCTGGCGAAGATATTTCTGGCTGCGCGCGTAGTTTTTGTCGATCGGTTCGGGATTGATGCCGCCAAACAGCACGTCGTGTTGTGCGTTCAGAGTGGTGACCTGACAGGTCGTGCCCGCGAGCAATTGTTCAAAGCACCCCGCGCCGACGCCGAACAGGGCATCATGGGCGAAACGTAACTTTGATTTTGCGATCAGCTTGAAATCCACGAGTTTTTTTAGAGCGGCAAAATGCGCCGGGCGGACATCCCGGATGGAAATCTGCCCGGCGCGCAATGCCGCGTCGAATTTTACAGACCGAACCTGGTTGCGGTCTACAAAACTTTCGACGGCCTGGCAGGTCGCCGGGTCGCTGGAGCCACCGTAAAATGATTTGAGCTTGAACCCGTTGAAAATCGGCGGGTTGTGACTGGCGGTAATCATTACGCCGCCAACCGCACGTTGCGCCTTGACGGCAAAGGAGACGGATGGCGTTGGCGTCGGCTCCGGCACCAGCACAACCCGAAAACCGTTTCCGGCAAAAATTTCCGCGGCGGTGCGCGCGAATCTGTCTGAAAAAAACCTGCGGTCGAAGCCGATGACAACTTTCAGGGCGCGTCCAAAAACTTCGGACTCCGGACTTTGGACTTCAGACTTCCAATGGTCCGCCGCAGCCTGCGTCACCCGCGCCACATTGGCGAACGTGAAATCCTCCGCGATGACGGCGCGCCAGCCGTCGGTGCCGAATTTGATGTTCATACCTGGCGGGTCACATTTTTAAATCCGCCAGGGCCGGATCATGGGCCTGGGCGACCTGGCGCAGCTTTTTGACCGCGGCGCGCAGGTTGCCTGCGTGGAACAGGGTTGTCCCGCTCACAAACGTGTCGGCGCCGGCACGGGCACATTCGGCGGCGGTCTGGAAATTGATGCCGCCGTCCACACTGATGCGGTAGGATAATTTTCGTTCACGCCGCCAGGCGTCGGCCTGTTGAATTTTGGGGAGACATTCGTGGATAAATGGCTGGCCGCCGAAGCCGGGGTTGACCGTCATCACCAGCAGCAAATCGATCTGGTCGAGGTACGGCTGCACTTCGGCGATGGCGGTGGGCGGATTGACCGCCAGGCCAACCTTTTTATTGAGCGATTTTATTTTCCAGATGAGTGGTGCGACCTGTTCGCCCAGTTCCACGTGCACGATGATTTCATCCGCACCCGCGGCAGCAAAGGGTTCCAGCAGAATCTCCGGGCGTGAACACATCAGATGAACGTCAAAAAAAAGTTTGCTCAACGACCGAACCGCACGGACCACCTCCGGTCCAAAGGAAATGTTCGGCACAAAATGGCCGTCCATGATGTCGAGATGCAGCCAGTCGGCGCCGGAACGGTTGGCGCGTTCAACTTCCTTGCCGAAACGGGCATGGTCGGCCGCCAGCAACGAAGGTGCAATAATCATGCGCCGAGTTTAAGCAAAGCGGCACTCGAAAGAAAAGTTGGAAGATGGCGCCGTTCAATTGTGTTTGCTGTCAAGACAACGGCGCACGGTCGTCGCCAGCGTTTGCGGATGGTAGGGCTTTTGCAAAAAATTCAATTCCGGTTCCAGTTTGAAATCCCTGCCTACAATGTCAGCGCTGTAACCACTGGTGAAAATGACTTTGAGCTTCGGCTGTTGGGCCCATAATTTCTCAGCCAATTCACGGCCGTTCATGTGGTTGGGCATGACCAGATCCGTCAGTAACAGGGCAATTTCATCCTTTTTGTCCCGCCAGACCTCCATGGCCTCGACGGCGTTGTTTGCCGGCAGAACCTTGTACCCGTATTTGCCAAGCACGCGCGAAACGAGTTCGCAGACCGGCGCCTCATCTTCAACCAGCAAAATGGTTTCATTCCCGCCGCGCACGGTAACTTGGTTGGTGGGCTTTTCCGCCTCACCTTCCCCACTCCCTTTGTACGGAAGATAAATCCGAAACGTCGCACCCTTCTCAATCTGGCTGTCCACTTCAATCCAGCCCTGATGTTGTTTCACAATACCGTAAGCCGTTGCCAGCCCCAGGCCGGTGCCTTTGCCGATTTCCTTGGTGGTGAAAAACGGCTCAAAAATCCGGCGCTGATTTTCCGGTGTGATGCCCATGCCGGTGTCCGCAACACTCAAACAGACAAACCGTCCGGCCCGGGCCTCAGTGCGTCCCCGGCTGAGGGCTTCGGTCACGTCCGCGATGGCAATGCGGATGGCGAGCTGGCCACCTTTGGGCATGGCGTCGCGGGCGTTGACCGCAAGGTTCAACAACACCTGTTCCATCATGCCGGCGTCGGCCTCCACCATCGGTGGCGACTGGCAGTAGTTCAGCTGCAACGACACGTCCTCCCCCAAAATGCGGCCGAGCATGTTCGTCAGGTTGCCTACCACCTTGTTTAGGTCCAACTGTTGGGGCTGAATGAGCTGGCGGCGGCTGAAGGTGAGCAATTGCCGCGTCAACCGGGCCGCGCGTTCGGACGCCTGCACAATTTGGTCAGCCGATTTTCCGGCCGACTCGCTCAGATTGGCTGCCGAGAGCAGGGCGGCGTGTCCCTGAATGACGGTGAGAATGTTGTTGAAATCATGCGCGACACCTCCGGCGAGCTGGCCAATCGCTTCCATCTTTTGTGATTGCCGCAATTGTTCCTCCAGTTGCCGCTGCGTCGTAACGTCGCGAAACAGACTGAGCATCAGCACCGGCTTTTCGCGGAGCTGAATGAACGAGTCAATGATTTCCAGTGTCACGGCCTTCCCGTTCTGCAAAACGTATTGGCGTTCGGGTTTGCGCAGGGCCCTGCGGGCCAGAAACGCCTCGCGATGCTGCTCCACCATTTCTTCCCGGTTCTCGGATGCGGCGTAAATCACTGTAAAAGGCTGGCTTTCCAGCGCCGGTGCGTCCATGCCAACGAGACTGCAAAACGCATCGTTGACGGCAACGATGGCGCCCGCTTCATTTACCAGTTGCAAGCCGGTCACGGAATTCTGCCAGACGGAGCGGAAGAGCGTTTCCGAACTTTGCAAGGCGGCCTCGGATTCATGGCGTTCGGTGATGTCGCGCACATGCAGCAGCAGGGCCGGGCGGCCCCCATATTCGATGCGGCTGGCGCGAACTTCCACCGGGGTCACCCGCCCTTCGGCCGTCAGACTTTCACTCTCGACCTGCGACCATTTGCCACTGGCCATCCTTTCAAAATCCTGGCGGGTCTGTTCCCGGCGCGCCACCGGCACGAGATCGGTGAAAATGTTTTTGCCCGTCAGATGATCCCGGGCCAGGCCGTGCAACAGGCAACTTGCGGGATTCACATCCAGCACGGTGCCGTTCAGGTCCGCGACAAAGATGGCGTCGGGCGAATTTTCGAACAGATCACGGAATCGCTGCTGGCTTTCCCGCAAGGCCCCCTCGGCGTGAACCCGTTCCAGCGCACCGCTGCACTGATCGGCCAGGGTTTGGAGAGTTTCCAAATCCTGCTCGGTATAGGCGCCCGCCAGACGACTTTGGACGAACAGGACACCCAGGACCCGGCTGCCCTTGCGCACGGGCACAAGCATGGCATCGGTGGCATGACCTTTGGGCCCCGGCGTACGCACCAATTCCGCGCCCTTGCCGATGACGCGCCGGATGAGGGTGTTGGCACTTTTGGATTGGGCCGATTCGGGAATCCTTACCCGCTGCGCATCCACCGTGGTGATGTTGAGCAGGGAAAAAACCTCGTCCGTTTCCGCGGAATACAAATCCAGCGCGAAATCATCCCACGCGAACAGCGCATCGGACGCTTCACAAATAATCGTCGCCGCTTCCCCAGCCGTGGTGGCCGAACTCAACCGATGGCTGAGTTTGGAAAACACCTGGTTGCGATGTTCGTTGCGGCGGCGCTCTGTCACGTCCGTGACCATGGTGAGCGCCGCAAAACGATTGCGAAAAACCATCGGACCCCAGACCACTTCCACATCAATGGCAGCACCGTCTTTTCGCCGATGTTTCCAAACCCGCCCGCTTTCGGCATCGCTCAAGTTGACCCCGGTCGCATAGCCGCCCCCCTCAATCAACCGAAGGTCCGACATTTTCATCGCCAGGAATTCTTCCCGTGTGTACCCGTAGTGCTGGATGGCGCTTTCATTGACCTCAAGAAAAGCAAGGGTTTCGAGGTCGAAAACCCACATCGGATTGGGATTGTCCTGAAAGAGCAGGCGATATTGTTTTTCACTTCGGCGCAATTCCTCCTCCGCGCGCCAGCGATCGGTCACATCCCGCCAGTTGGTGACCAGACCGCCGATGTCCGGGTCCGCCAGGCGGTTCTGGCCGATGAGTTCCATCCGCTTCCAGGTCCCATCCTTTGGTTGATAACGAAATTGGACCTTTGCCGTGCGGTCTGGATTTTCGATCGCCTCCTGCAGTGTCCCGCGCACCAACGGCAAATCTTCGGGATGCACGCGCGCGAAGGCGTCCGTCCCGTGCAATTCCTCCGGCCCGAGCCCCAAGACTCGTTCGATTGACGGACTGGCGTAGAGGAACTGTCCTTCCCGGCTCAAAATGCAAAGGATATCCAGCGAGTTTTCCGTGAGCGTGCGAAAATACTTTTCCCGGCGGACCAATTCCGTTTCCACCTGTCGCCGTTTGGCGCGTTCGGTGGCTTCCTGCGCGGCCCGGCGGACCGCCGAAGCCAGCCGTTCCGGGTTGTGTTTGAGCACGTAATCGGTCGCGCCGGCCTTGAGACTTTCAATGGCGGCGTGTTCGCCAATGGTGCCGGACAGGAGAATGAACGGGGCATCGGGATATTCCTTGCGGACAAACGCCAGCGCCTCCAAACCCGTGAACCGGGGCAGCCGGAAATCCGACAGGATGACGTCAAACGTTTCGCTGTCCAGGGCCGCCTCAAATTCCGCGCGGCTGGCCACCAGTTTTAGGTCGGCATCCAAATCGTCCTGTTGAAGCAGGGTCCGGACCAATTCGGCAAAATCCGGGTCGTCTTCGAGATGGAGAATACGCAAGGGTTTGCTCATTTTTCCATTTACCCGGTGATGACAACTTCAATTTGGACAAGCATGGCACGGTTTCCGCAACAATAAACGTGCCAAAATACAATCCGGAGAGAAAGCCGGAGCAAGTGCTTTCCCGTTGACAAAGCGATGCGTTTGGCTAGAGTTTCCCGTTTTCAAGCAAAACGAAAACTCGATTTATGCCGAATACGAAGTCAGCCGAACGACGAATGCGCTCCAGCGAACGCAAACACCAGCACAATCGCAGCGTCAAATCGCACCTGCGACGTCTGGAAAAGGACTTTCGCGGGCTGCTCGCCGCCGGCAAAAAGGATGAAGCCGCCAGGTCTCTGCCCGGCCTCCACTCCGCGTTCGACAAGGCTGTCAAGGCCGGCGCGGTGCCCCGCCCGGCCGTCAACCGGAAGAAATCCCGCCTCGCCGCGGCTTTGAATTAAACAGCTCCGATCGCAGCCAGCCCATTTTCGCCAGCCGGAATTGGAGTCCGACGCCGAGACATTCCCAACCATATTTGAGACTGCGGCGGAAATTGATCGAAGACGCCTCGGCAAAATATTTGGTCGGACAGCTCACTTCGGCAATGGTAAATCCGTGCCAGAGGATTTGCGCAAGCATCTGGTTGTCGAAAACAAAATCGTCGGAATTCTTTGCCAGATTGAGCGTTTCTAGAATTTCGCGCGAAAACGCGCGGTAACCGGTGTGATATTCCGAAAGTTTCGCCCCTAGCAAAATATTTTCCGCCAGCGTGAGAAAACGGTTTGAAACATACTTCCACCAGGGCATGCCGCCCCGGAGCGCATAACCGCCCAGAATACGGCTGCCCAGCACGCAGGGGTGCAACCCATTGGCAATAATGGACGCCATGGCCGGCAGCAGCCTGGGCGTGTACTGATAATCCGGGTGGAGCATGACCACAATGTCCGCCCCCGACGCGAGGGCGAGTTGATAACAGGTTTTCTGATTGCCGCCGTACCCCTTGTTGACTTCATGCTCGTACACGCGCACGCCCTCGAGTGAACGCGCCACCGCCACGGTGTCATCGCGGCTGTGGTCATCAACCAGAATGATTTCATCGACGATGCCCTGCTCGCGCACCTCCAGATAGGTTTGCGGCAGCGTTTTTGCCGCGTTATAAGCCGGCATGACCACGATGATTTTCTTGCCCCGATACATTGCGAAATCTGGCCCTCATGCTGCATGAATGCGTCTCCGGCCAAAAGGATAAAAACCGGATTGAACGAATCGTGGCGTCCTGCGCCCGTCTTCTGGACATGCGCTTTTTGATGGACAAACCGAAACCATTGCCTTCCAATTACGGGATACTTTGTCACCTGCAAAAAACAGCCGCAAAACTTATACAAATAGGACCCGCTTGGTGTCTATAGGGTAAAACGGTGAGCTGTGAACTGGAACTCAATTGGTGTCTGCGGCTTTATGAAAGAAAAGCCGCGGAATTGATTCTTTACGGCCGGGCCCTGGGCTTGAGCCACGGCGAGGCGGAGGATGTGTTGCAGGAAACCTTCCTGGCCCTGATGCAAAAGCCGCAGGTTCCCCTCAAGCCGGAACATTATTGCGTGCGCAGTTTCAGAAATCGGGCGTTGAATTACCGGCGCTCGTTATGGCGGCGGTTGACGCGCGAATTGGAAGCACAACGCTGGTTTGAAAAATCACCGGCGGAAGGCCCGGCCGAGCGCGCTGCCATGCGCTGTCTCGCCGGACTGCCGATGGAACAACGCGAAGCCATTGTCCTGAAAATCTGGCACCGATGCACCTTCGATGAAATCGGCGAGTTGCTGGATATTTCACCGAATACGGCCGCCGGCCGGTACCGTTACGGTTTGCAAAAAATCAAACTCCAACTGGAAGGAGTCGTTAATGAAAGAGATGAACTCACTGGAGGCACAATTACATTCCTTGCAACCGCGCCACCCCTCGGCGGCGCTTAAGCGTCAGCTTTTCGTCACGCCGGCCGGCCTCGCCCCCAAAATGGCGTGGTTTGTCGGCTGGCTGGTGCCGGCCACGGCCTGCGCCCTGCTGACGTTCTCGATCCTCGATTCGGGAAATGCCATTTCCGGCCGTTTGTCCCGCGGCGAACCGATGGCAGCTACGATGCTGAGCAACCAAAGTTTCCGCGTGCCCGCGCCCGATTCACCATGGCAAGGGCAAAACTACCTGTCATCCGTCATTTTTGATTGGACAAACCACAGCGGTTCAACCTCTAGTATCACCTCTTTTCCGCGAAACCGGGTAAACTGATTGCAATTTATAAATGAGCGCCGACAAACGTAAAAACCAGAACGCCAAGCCACCACCGCCCAAGGTTGTCCCCCGCCCGGTCGCGGCTCCGCCACCACAGGTGCCCCCGCTGTTCCGGCCGGTGGACTGGCTGGCGTTCGGCGTCTCCGCCCTCGTCGTTTTCATCGTGTTCTTTCTGACGTTGGCGCCGGACGTGACGCTGGAGGATTCCGGGGAAATGGCCACGGCTTCATTGTACGCCGGCATTCCCCATGCCCCGGGTTATCCCGTCTGGACCCTCTACACCTGGCTGTGGACGCACCTTTCCTTCGGCAGCATCGCGTGGCGCGTTGAACTGGGCAACGCCTTTGCCGGCGCCATCGCCGCGGGGCTGCTGGCCTTTGTGGTCTCGCGCAGCAGCAGCATGATCATTGAAAGCATTGACGCTTTCAAAGGCATCAGCCGCCGCTGGGAAAATGCGATTTGCTTCGTTTCCGGTTTTGTCGCGGGGGGATTGAGTGACTTTAACAGCTTCATGTGGAGTCAGGCGGTGATTGTCGACAAACACACCCTGAGCATCGCCTCGCTTTTGGGAGTGGTGGTTTTTCTATTGCGCTGGGTCTACGCCCCCCACCAGCACCGGTATCTCTATGCCGCATTTTTCATGTATGGAATTTGCTTCAACAACCATCAATCGCTGCTCCCCATCATCATGGGCATGCAGGTGTTGATGTGGCTGGTGGAACCAAAGCTGGGCCGCGAGTTCTTTTTCGGCAACACGATGATTTTCCTGGTTTGTGAATTTTTCATCAAGCCGGCCGTGCTCGTCAACAATTCAACCGTACTGGTGGTTTATAACGTGATTGGCATCACCTCGGGGCTGCTCTGGATCTGGCTGATCATCAAGACTAAAAAGACCGGCATCGAATTCGTCCGCGACGCGGCGATGCTCGTCCTGTTGGGTTGCCTGGGGCTGCTGTTCCTGGGCTTCACCGATTACCTGCCCAACTTTAACAGCGGCCAGAAACTGTTTTTGGTTCTTATGGCCACAATCGCGGCCGGCGGCGTTTTCACCTATTTCGTTAAAAAAACCAATCACCTGTCCAAGGAGTGGTTCATCGTTCTGGTGTGTGGTCTGGCGTGGATCCTGGGCGCGGCGTTTTATTTTTATGAACCCATTGCCTGCATGACCGACCCGCCGATGCAGTGGGCCTACCCGCGCACCGTCGAAGGCTTTGTTCACGCCATCACCCGCGGCCAGTATTCTCCCATCAATCCCACGGCCGGCGCGGGAACCACCTTTTTGCAAATTGCCGGCAGCTTTTTTGCGACCTACGGCCTGCAACTCTGGCGCTACCTCGAAGGCATTGCCCAGCAATACAACCTGTTCTTTTTGCTGCTCGCCCTGGTGCCGTGCCTGATCTTTCGCCAACTAAAACGGCGCGAACGGGTCTGGATGATCGGCATGCTGGCCGTCTACATCTGCATGGGACCGTTCCTGGTCCTGCTGCTCAACTTCGCCCCCGACCGCCAGTCCATCGGCATCGCCGCGCCATTGTTCGCGCTGGGCCACGTGTTTATCGCCATGTTCGTCGGGTACGGTCTGACGATTGCCTTCTCGTACATGGCAACTCAATACGAAGCGATGCGCCAATGGCTGCTGGTCGGCGGCCTGTGCGCCCTGGATTTCACACTGTTTACGGTGGCGGCCAACTGCCAGACGCTGATTGGAAATTTGGATGACGAATTCGCGTCGCGCTATGGGTACCTGAAAATAGCGTGTTGGATTCTCGCCATTATCACAATCCTGGTTCTCCGAAAAAACGAACTGCAAAACGACCGTTTGTTGTCCTTCGGACTTCCAGGTTTATTTGTGCTGTGTTCGTTCTTGTTGACCCTCGCCACTATTTTGCAGGACCAGTTCAGCCTGAGTGGTTTTTCGAGTTTCAGCCACAACCTCGTTCAAGCTTTTCGTCCAGACCAATATGGCCTGCCGGTTTATGCCGCACTGATGTTGCTCGGCATGGCCCTGATTTTTCTTGGGTCGGTCTGGGTGCTTCGCCAAAAAGCCCCGCTCGGCATCGCACTCATCGCCTTTGCCACGATTCCCGGCTATTCCACATTGACACACTGGTCCCACAGCGAACAACGCAATCATTGGTTCGGCTACTGGTTTGGCCACGACATGTTCACGCCGCCATTCGGCATTTACCCGGAAATGGCCCGCGACGCGATCGAGTTCGGCGGCACCGATCCCGGGCGCTTCGTTCCAACCTACATGATCTTCTGCGAAAGCTTCATGCCGCCGAGTTGCAAGCCACTGGACCCCAATTTCAACCGCCGCGACGTTTATCTGATCACGCAAAATGCACTCGCCGACGGGACCTATTTGCAATACCTCCGCGCCCAATACTTTCGCAGCGCGCAGAAAGACCCGCCGTTCTTTCAGGAATTGCTGCGCGGCCCGCAGGAACGCCGGGAAGATTATGCCACCAACATCCTGGCACGCCTCGCTTATTCCATTCTGGACAAACCCTTGACGAGTCGTGGCGCGAGGATCGAAGCGCAATGGCGCAAGGAAGGCGTCTATCCGCCCAAGGAAATTTACATACCCTCGCCGGACGATTTGCAGAATTCCTTCTCGGAATACACCGAGGACGTGGGACGGCGGGCGCAAATCGGCCAGCTGCAGCCGGGCGAAATCGTAACCCCGGTGACCAATGCGAATGGCCAGGTCAGCGTCCAGGTGGCCGGTGAGGTGGCGGTGATGAAAATCAACGGTTTGTTGTGCAAGGTCATATTCGACCACAACCCCACCAACGAGTTTTACGTGGAGGAAAGTTTTCCGCTGGACTGGATGTACCCCTATGAAACGCCTTTCGGCGTCATCATGAAAATCAACCGGCAGGTGGTGCCGGCCTACTCCCCGGACGTTTTCCAGAAGGACCACGCCTTTTGGAGCCAGTACTCCACACGCCTCATCGGAAACTGGATCACGTATGACACCACCGTCAAACAAATCGCCGACTTCGCGGAAAAGGTTTACCTGCATCGTGACTCGAGCGGCTTCAAAGGCAGCCAGGAATTCATCCGCGACGATCACGCGCAACAGGCATTCTCCAAACTGCGCAGTTCCATCGCCGGTCTTTATGCATGGCGCCTGGGAGCATTGGGCCAGGTGCCCACCCCGCCCGAATATTTGCCCCAAAATGAAACGGAGCGGCAGGAGCTGATCCGGGAGGCGGATTTTGCCTTCAAACAGGCGTTCGCCTTTTGTCCGTACAGTCCCGAAGTGGTTTTCCGTTACATTAATTTTCTGGCCATGTTGGGCCGTTTTGACGATGCCATCATTCTGACGCAAACCTGCCTTGATTTCGACCCCTACAACGGTTCGGTGGCCGGCCTGGTCAAACAGCTGCAGGAAATGAAAAAAACGTCCGCTGGCCGGGCTCAATTTACCACTGAACTGCAGCACATGGAAGACGAGGCGCGCACCAACCCGACCAATTTCCAAAACATTTTCAGTCTCGCCAGCGTTTATTTTCAAATGCGGCAGACCGATCGCGTCAGCGATCTGTTCGACCAGGTGTTGGCCAACCCGCACGTTTCCCCAAACGAAATCGGCGTCATCGCCCAGTTTTACGCGCAAACGGGCAATCTGGCCAAACTCGAAAATGCAGTTGAAAAGCTGGTGGCCTTTGCCCCCGGTGAGCCTGAACCGTGGTATGACCTTGCCGCCGTTAAAATTGTGCTGGGTAAAACCAGTGAATCTCTCCAGGACCTGCAGACATCCTTAAATCTGAGCGCCCAACGCCTTAAACAAAACCCCCAGGCGCGCGACCTGCTGGCCGAAGTACGCAAAGACCATCGCTTTGATTCGATACGCAACCTGCCAGAATTTCAAAAACTGGTCCCACCCGACTGACCGGCGCCGGGCTTCGAATCCAGGGGGTGGACAAAGGGTTAATCGGCGCAATCAATCGCCTGGCACATCCCAGTTGCCGGGTGCCGGCCAATAGGTTACTTTGACAGCTTCATAACAACTTTGTACCGACACGACAGCATGAAGAAGGCAGATTTACACATAAAGAAGCCGGAAACGGTTCCTGCCGGCGAGCCGGCCGGCATGGCCGCACCCCCACCGGAGCCATCGGACGAACCCCAGGCATCCGCGGCCGAAATCACCCCGGCACAGTTGACCGAACTGAAAGCGCGCGCGGCCAAGGCCGACGAGCATTGGGATCGCTTGCTGCGCACCGCCGCCGATTTCGAAAATTTCAAAAAACGCGCCGTGCGCGAACGTCAGGAAGCCGCGCAATCCGCCACCGCGGCGCTGATTAACAAACTGTTGCCCGTGCTCGACCACTTTGAAATGGCGCAAACCGCCGCGCAAAACGCGCAGTCGCCCCCGGGCAGCATGGCCGCATTACACGATGGCATCGCCATGATTCAACAGCAACTCAAAGGGATACTCGCCGAATCCGGCCTCGAAGAGGTGGACGCCAATGGCCGTACTTTTGACCCGGCGTGGCACGAGGCCGTCTCGCAATTCGAAACCGCCGACGCGCCCGAGGGCCAGGTGATCCAGCAAATCCGCAAGGGCTATAAATTGCGCGACCGCTTGTTGCGGCCCGCGACGGTGGTTGTCGCCAAAAAACCCGCCGCCCCTCCCGCCGCCTGAGTCATGGCCAAGCGTGATTATTACGAGGTGCTGGGCGTTGAACGCACCGCCAGCGACGAGGCCATCAAAAAGGCTTACCGCAAGCTGGCGGTCAAATTTCATCCGGATAAGAATCCGGGGGACAAGTCCGCCGAGGAAAAATTCAAGGAAATCGGCGAGGCCTACGAGGCCCTGAGCGACCCGCAACGGCGCGCCGCCTACGATCAATACGGCCATGCCGCGTTTGACTCCCGGGCCCGGGCCGGCCGCGGCGGCGGTTTCCACGATCCGTTCGAGATCTTCCGTGAAGTCTTCAGTGGCAGCAGTATTTTTGAGGAATTCTTCGGCGGCCGGCACGACCCCTCTCAACCGCAGCGCGGAGATGATTTGCGCTATGACCTGGAGATCGCCCTCGAAGAAGCGGCGCTCGGTTGTGATAAAAACATTTCCGTCACGAAATCAGTCCGTTGTGAAACCTGTGAAGGGTCGGGCATGGAACAAGGTTCCAAGGCGCGCACCTGCCAGACCTGCGGCGGGCACGGCGTGGTGCTCCTGTCGCGCGGTTTCATCAGCCTCCGGCAAACCTGTCCGCATTGCAAAGGCTCCGGGCAAATTCTCGAAAAACCGTGCAAAAAGTGTCACGGCGACGGCCGGCACGAAGATCATTCGGAAACCAAATTACGCATCCCGCCCGGGGTGGATACCGGGTCGCGCCTGCGTTCCTCGGGGAATGGCGAAGCCGGTTTCCGCGGCGGTCCGGCGGGTGATCTGTATGTCGTCCTCCACGTCAAACCACACGAATTTTTCCAGCGCGAAGGCGATGATTTGCTCTGCGAAGCGCCGATCAGTTTCGTTCAGGCGGCGCTCGGCGCAGACATTGAAGTTCCGACCCTTGACCAGAAGGTGATGATTAAAATTCCCGCCGGCACGCAACCGGGCGCTGCGTTCCGGGTCAAGGGCAAAGGCGTGAAGAATTTGCAGGGTTATGGCCACGGCGATTTGCACGTGCGCATCCAGGTGGAGGTGCCCTTGCGGCTGAGCCCGGAACAGAAGGCGAAACTGCGGGAATTCGCCGCGTTGAACAATGAAGACGCCAACTCCGCCGACAAAGGGATTTTTGAAAAAGCTAAAAAACTGTTCCGCTGACACTTGAGGCGCGCTGCGCGAAAAGTTTTTTCTTGTCACTCGTCACCCGTCACGTGTCACTTTACTCATGCATCGTTTTTATTTGCCGCCGGAACGCTGTGCGAACGGGGCGCTCCGGATCGAGGGGCGCGAGGCGCATCACGCATTACACGTGCTCCGGGTAAAACGCGGCGACCCGGTGGTTGTGCTTGATGGCATCGGTCATGAATTCCTCTGCGAAGTTGCCGAAGTCTCGCGTGAGGCGGTGACGCTGCGGGTGACTCAAAAAAATTCCCTTCCGCCGCCGTCCGGCCAGATCACCCTGCTGCAGGCGCTGCCAAAGGGAAAAATCATCGAGTCCATCATCCAGAAATCCGTGGAACTGGGCGCCCATCGCATCGTGCCGCTGTTGACCGAGCGCGTGGTGATTCAACTCGACGGGAAGGACGTGGCCAACAAGGGGGAGAAATGGCGGATGGTCGCCATCGAAGCCATCAAACAATGTGGCGCGGCCTGGCTGCCGAACATTGAGGCGCCGACCACGATTGAACAGTTCCTTGCCGGAAAGGAAACATTTGATCTGTCCCTCGTCGGTTCACTGCAAGCGGATCGTCGCCATCCCCGCGTCTGTTTTCAGGAATACCAGGCCCGGCATGGATGCTTGCCACACTCCGTCGCCGTTTGGATTGGCCCGGAAGGCGATTTCACCCCCGGCGAGCTGAAAACGATCCAGGCCGGCGGTGCCCAGCCCATTTCGCTGGGCCGGCTGGTGCTGCGGGTCGAGACCGCGGCGATTTACTCCCTTTCGATGCTTAACTATGAACTGCAGGCGACGGCCGGAATTGAATCAAAACGCGGAAGGCCCGGCCCAGATGTTCCGGATGCGTGAGGGTTTGAAACTGGCGCGTGCGGGAAGCGTTCCAGTCGCCAAAGGATTTGTCCCTGGCCGCTCTTTCCAAAATTTGCGTCAGAAATTGTGCCTGGGTCAAAACCCTTTCCGTTGTCAACCCGGCGGATTCACCGGCGGCCTGGATGGCCGGGAAATTGACGTGCGCCGTGATGTCCTGTTCGCCGGCGTCGGCGAGGAGGTCGCCGACAACCTGCTGGCGAAAATAGGCGCGTAACGTGCCGCGCGGGCGGCTCGGAGAAAACTGTTCGTCGGCGCCAAGACCGTAATCCACGGTCATCAATCGTCCGCTTTTCAAAACCCCTGCGGCCTCGTGCCACCAGTTTTCGGCGGCCGGAGACCTTTCAAAGGTGTAACCGTCGGGAAGAACCGCGAGCAAGTCCTGCGGAATGTGACGGGTGGCGGGTGACAAGTGACGGGATTCAGCCATTCGCGCCCATTTGAATTCCTCACCTTCGAGGGCGACGCCCCATTCAAACCACTCTCCCGCGGTGGCGTCCCAGCCGAAACGATGCACCGGCATGGCATCGAGCAATTCGTTGGAAAAAACCACCCCGTGCAGCGGCGAGTGTTGGGCGGCTGGTGACAAGGTCTTCAGATCGGCAAACCAGCGAACGTGGGACGCGAATTTTTCCAGTTTTTCCTTCTGCCACCCCTGCCGGCGGAGAGACGGCTCAATGATGCAGTATTGAACCCGCTCCAACAGTCCCGGCCTCGACCATTGCAACCAGTTCAAAATGTCTCCGGCCAGGGTTCCGTCGTGCGCGCCGGCCTCGACAATCCTGACCTCCGACTTTCCACCCTCCGTAGCAGAGCCGCTGCGGAGGACGGGCCGGCTGCCGACCTCGGCTTCGAGCCACTCGGCGAATTGGAAGGCGAGCAGTTGTCCGAAGAGTTCACCCACGCTGACGCTCGTAAAGAAGTCGCCGCGCCGGCCGGGATTGTCTTTTTTTGCTTCGTAATATCCATAATCTGGACAATACAGGGCCAGTTCCATAAACCGCGCAAAAGACAAAACGCCATTGGCGATAATTTCACGCCGGATAAGTTCAATCAAGGGTCGCATTTTTAATACTTGGCGCGGCTCTAGCTTATTGTGCGCGCAAGAGAACTGAATATATGGCCAAAATCGATGCGTTTTTCAATTTGATGTTCGAACAGAAGGCGTCCGACCTGCATATGGCCTCCAGCAACCCGCCAATGCTACGCATTAACGGCGAACTTCAGCGCGTGGACTTTCCACCACTCGAAAGCGATGCGCTCAAGACCATGCTCTACGAAATCACGCCGGATTACAAAATCAAACAGTTCGAGGAAACCGGCGACGTGGACTTCGGCTACGAGATTCCGAACGTCTCGCGTTTTCGTGTCAACTTCTTCAACGAGAAAAACGGGATCGGGGCCGTGTTCCGCCAGATTCCCAGCCGCGTCCTCTCCTTTGACGATTTTGAAAAACTCGACGCGCCGCTGCCGTCCGTCCTTAAAAAATTCTGCATGCTGCACCGGGGGCTGGTCCTGGTCACCGGGCCGACCGGTTCCGGCAAATCCACCACGCTGGCGGCGATGGTGGATTACTGCAATACCAATCGCAAGGACCACATCATCACGCTGGAAGACCCGATTGAATTCGTTCACGAAAGCAAGAATTGCCTGGTCAACCATCGCGAAATCGGCCTGCATACCAAATCCTTTGCCTCCGGCCTGCGCGGCGCGCTGCGCGAAGACCCGGACATCATCCTCGTCGGCGAAATGCGCGATTTGGAGACCATCGAACTGGCCATCACCGCCGCCGCGACCGGCCATTTGGTGTTCGGCACCCTGCACACGCAAAGCGCCGCCAAGACCGTGGACCGTGTCATTGACGTCTTTCCAGCCGAGCAGCAAAACAAAATTCGCCAGACGCTTTCCGAGGCATTGAAGGGCGTCGTGGCGCAAACGCTGTTCAAACGCACCGATAAAAAAGGCCGCGTGGCCGCGTTTGAGATTCTGGTTTTCAACACCGCCGTGGCCAATCTGGTGCGCGAAGGCAAGACGCACCAGATCAACGGCATGATCCAGGTGGGCAAGAAGATCGGCAACCAGCCGCTGGACGACCACATCATGGAGCACGTGCGCATGAAACGTATTTCGCCCGAGGAAGCCTACGAAAAGTCCCTGGATAAAAAGAAATTCCGTCCGTTGCTGGCTCATCCTCCGGACGATGAAGAGACCCTGTAATCGTTATGCGCCGCGCCGAGCTGGATCAAGTGCTGACCACCATGCTGGCCTCCCAGCCGGAGGTATCCGACCTGCTGTTCACGGTGGACCGCCCGCCCCAGGTGGAAGCCTACGGCGAGCTCAAACCGGTGACCCTCGACCCGCCGATTGACAGGCTCACACCTTATCAGGTCGAGAACATTGCCCTGAATATCATCGGCGACAACCTCTGGCACATTGAAGACCTGCTGCGGCATGGTTCCTGTGACGCCTCCTATGCCCTGTCGGACCAGGCACGCTTCCGGATCAACATTTTCTCGCAACGCGGAAATTTCTCGATTGTCTGCCGCCAGTTGAACGCGATGATTCCAACGCTGGGACAATTGAAATTACCGGAAATTTTCAAGGAAATCCCCCGGGAAAAAACCGGCCTGGTGCTGGTCACCGGCGCAACCGGTTCCGGCAAATCCACCACGCTCGCCGCCGTGCTCAATGAAATCAACCGTGACAAACCCGTCCACATCGTCACCCTGGAAGACCCGGTTGAATATGTTCACAAGCATATGAAGGCGACGTTTAATCAACGTGAACTGGGCATCGATTTCGACAGTTACGCGAATGGCTTGCGGGCGGCGTTGCGCCAGGCGCCCAAGGTCATTCTGGTGGGTGAAATGCGGGACCAGGAAACCGTCAAAATTGCCTTGAGCGCGGCGGAAACCGGCCATTTGGTTCTCAGCACGCTGCACACCGTCAACGCCGGTGAAACCATCAACCGCATCCTGGGCATGTTCGAACCGGAAGAGCAGGAACAAATTCGCATCCGCATGGCCGATTCGTTGCGCTGGGTGGTCAGCCAGCGGCTTGTGCCCAAAACCGGCGGCGGGCGCTTCGCGCTCATCGAAATGATGGGGGCCAATCTCCGCACGCAGGAGGCCATCCGCCTCGGCGAAAGCGAGGGCAAGACCTTTTACGAAATCATCGAGGCCAGTGCCCCGTTCGGCTGGCGCACCTTCGACCAGGCCTGCCTGGAAGCCTACGAGCACGGGCAGATCACCGAGGAAACCGCCCTGCTCTACTGCACCAAACGCAGCGCGGTGACGCGCGGCATTGACAGCATCAGGAAAACCCGCGGAGACATGGCGTCCACGGCTGGCTCGTTGCGCATGAAATCGTTCGAAAACGCGGCACCGCCGGTGCTTAAACTGAAATAACCTATGGCTGGTTCTTTTGATTTTATCAGTACCGAGGACAAACCGGCGTTGATTGCCTTTTCCACGCCGGAATGGCTCGAAACCGCCAAGGTCGCCCTGGCCGAACTGGGCTATAAAGTCCACACCGCCGCCACGCACAGCGACTTTTTGGTGCGCTTTACGCAGGTGCATTACCAGGTGGTCGTCATCGAGGAATTGTTCGGCGCGAACACCATCGAAGAAAACCTGACCCTGACGGCGCTGCAAAACATGCCCGTCAACCAGCGCCGTCATGCCACCATCGTCCTGCTCGGCAATTCGTTCCAGACGTTCATGCCCATGGAAGCCTTCAAGCACAGCGTGCATGCCGTCATCAACAGCGCCGAAATGTTTCTGCTCAAACAACTCGTCGAAAAGACCGCGGCGGACAATGCGCTCTTCCTCCACAGCTTCCGCGAGGTCCAGAACCGCCTCTACACCTCCGGCAATCGCTTGTGATGCCCGCAGGGGTTTGATATTTTCCTGCAGCCGTTTTTAATGATTCGCCTCGACCAAGCCCTGGTTGAACGCGGCCTTTGCGAAAGCCGCGAACGCGCCCAACGCGCCATCCTCGCCGGACAGGTCCGCGTCAACGCCCAGCGTGCACACAAACCCAGCGACTCCGTCCGGTCAGATGACGCCCTGACGCTGGACGCCGGCGAAAAATACGTCAGCCGGGGCGGGCACAAGCTGGAACACGCCCTGCGCCATTTTCAATTGGACGTGGCCGGACGGGTCGCCCTCGACCTCGGCGCGTCCACCGGCGGTTTCACCGACTGCCTGCTCCAGCACGGCGCCGCCCAAATCTTTGCCGTGGACGTCGGCCAGGGCCAGCTCGCCTGGAAACTCCGCCAGGACCGCCGCGTCGTGGTCATGGAAAAAACCAACGCGCGTCATCTGACCGCCGCTCAATTTCCGCAGCCGTTTGTTCCGGCCGACCTGGCGGTCATTGATTGCTCCTTTATTTCGCTGCAAAAAATTCTGCCGGCCGCCATTGCTTTATTGAAGCCAAACGGCAAAATGATAGCGCTCGTCAAACCCCAGTTTGAAGCCGGCAGGGCCGAGGCTGACAAGGGCCGCGGCGTCATCAGCGATCCGGCGGTGCATGAGCGGGTGCTGAAGGAATTGCGCGAGTTTGCCGGCGTGCTGCCCGGCTTGAGTTGGCATGGCGTGGTTGAATCGCCATTGCTCGGTCCCGCCGGCAACAAGGAATTTTTGGTGCTGATTGAAAAGACACGCTGACAGAATCAAACGCATCGGTCTCGTCGGTAATTCCGGAAAGGCCGCCTGCGCCGACATCGTCCGTAAGGCCGCGCGCCTGATTTCGCGTGCCGGGCGCAAACCGGTCATGAACCCGGACGCGGCCGCGCTGGCGCGGGAAGTGGATTTATTGCTCGTGTTTGGCGGCGACGGCACCATGTTGCGCGCCGCCCGCGATATCGCCGGCTCCGCCACCCCCCTGCTCGGCATCAACATCGGCGGCCTCGGCTTTCTCACCGCCGTGCCATCGGACGAACTGCCCCGCGCGCTGAATCACATTTGGAAAGGCGAATTCAAATACGAATCCCGTGCCCTGATAGAAGCGAGCGGGCGTTGCCACGGCCGGCCGGTCCGTGAAATGGCATTGAACGACATTGTCGTGGGGCGCGGCGCCGTTTCGCGCCTGATCGGGCTCGACGTCAGCGTGGATGGCGAACTCGTCACCCATTACCGCTGCGACGGCCTGATCGTCAGTTCGCCGACCGGTTCCACGGCTTATTCGCTGTCGGCCGGTGGCGCGGTGGTCTTTCCCACGGCGGACGTTTTCGCGCTCACGCCCATCTGCCCGCACGCGCTTTCCAACCGCTCCATCATCCTCCCCTTGACGTCAACCATTCGCGTCAGGGCCACCAACCCCATGCCTGCAACCATGTTGAGCGTGGATGGCCAGGTGGTTGCCGAACTTGACGCCGGCGATGAAGTGACCATCCGCCGCGGCCGCCGGGCCGTCCGTTTGATGCATCTGGCGGGCAGTTCATTTCTGGAAACCCTGCGTCGCAAACTGCAATGGCGCGGCGCTTATGTTTAAATCAAAGGAAGAATTAAGAATGAAGAATGAAGAAACTTTCAGAAGGCTTCGCCGGATCCTTTCCGGTTCCGTCTTCTGCCTGCTGCCTGCCGCCTTCTGATTATGGTACGCTTAAAGGACATTGCCCAATATGCCGGTGTTTCCGTGATGACCGTCTCGAAGGCCTTGCGCAACGAGCCGGACGTTTCCGCCGCCACCAAGGTGCGCATCAAACAATTGGCGCAGCAAATGGGTTACGTGCCCGACTCCACCGCACAGGGCCTGCGCACGCGCACCACCAAGCTGTTCGGCCTGGTCATTCCCTCCATCACCAACCCCATTTATGCGCGCATCGTCTTTGCCCTCGAAGAACGCGCGCACGAACTCGGCTATGACATCCTGCTGGCGCATACGCACAACATCCCGGCGCGCGAGGAAACCTGCATCCGGCGCATGATGTCGCGGCGCGTGGACGGATTTTTTATTTCACCCGTTTATCGCTTTGAAGCCGAGGCGCGGATTTATGTGGAGCTGGCCGCGCGCAAAATCCCGACGATCCTACTCGGACCACCGGCACCGTTTTGCAAGCTGTTCCCCAGCGTGGAGGTCGAGGAACTCGCCGCCAGCGCCGCCGCCACGCAACACCTGTTGAAACTCGGCCACCAACGCATCGCCTATCTCACCGGCCCGCAATCGGCGCCGTGGGCGCATGACCGCTTTGAAGGCTATCGGCACGCGTTGCGCGACGCCAATCTGGACGTGGACGACCGGCTCGTGTTTCAGGCCGGCGGTACAATTGAAGACGGCACCAAGGCCGCGCTGCAAATGCTCAACGAATCCTGCAACGCCACCGCCGTGCAAGCCGTCAACGACCTCGTCGCCATCGGCTGCGCCGAAACGCTGCTGTCCCAGGGCCTGCGCATCCCCGAGGACATTTCCCTGGTCGGCTTCGGCAACGTGCTGACAGCACAATATTTTCGCGTGCCCCTGACCACCATCCGCCAGCCCAAATTCCGGCTCGCCATGGCAGCCATGGACATGATGACCAGTCTCCTGCGCAGTCAGCCGGTGGAAACCAAACGTCTGACCGCCGAACTCATTGAACGCAAAAGCACCGCGCCGCCCCAAGCCGCGGCTGCGCCGAAGAATCAGGAATAAACCCGGTCAAACCAGTGGCAACGGCTCGAATTGGCGCCCGAGGATTGGCGCGCTCCTGGTCTTGAGCCAGCCTTCCAGCACGCCGGCATAGACACTGCGAAAGTCCACGTTGTATTTGATGTCGCCCTCGAATAAATCCTGCGGCGCCAGACTGGGATAACGTCCGAGCAACCCCGCCTTGACCTTGTCACCGATGACGAACAACGGCGCCGCGGCGCCGTGATCGGTGCCGCCATTGGCGTTTTCGGTCACGCGCCGGCCGAATTCGCTGAAGGTCATCACCAGCACGCGCTGCAAATTGCCCTGCGCCTTCAAATCACCCACAAAGGCGTTCACGGCGTCACCCAGTTCCTTGAGCAGCCGCTGCTGCGTGCCGGCTTGATTGACATGCGTATCGTAGCCGCCCTGGGAAACGTAATAAATCCGGGTGGGCAGGCCGCCGGCAATCAATTGGGCGACCAGCTTGAGGTCCCCGGCGAGCTTGGTTGTGGGATACGGCGCCTGGTTTTTCACGCGCGCAACAATGGCGCGGATCTGGTCGGAACTCATCTGCGCATCCAGCGCGGTGCGCTCAATGAAATGCAGCACGGAGCCGCCGGGTTGCGGCATGCCGGCGGCGAGCGCGCCGATGCTGCCGCCGGAGTTCACGTCGGGCGCGGCATCCGCGGCATCCGGCATCTCATTCATTTTTTCGTACGATTCCTCCAGCAAATCCGCCTGGCCGGGTTTGAAACGCCCGGGCGACATGAAGCGATAGCTTTGCGGGTTGGCGAGGCTGATGCCGGTGGGGGTTTGGGCATAAAAAGATTGCGGCATCTGGCCGCCAATGTCCACGCCCACGGTCGGATCGCAGCCCGGGCAGGCGTTGTCGAAATACCGCCCGAGCCAGCCATATTTCTCCACCTTGTCCGCGTCGCTGGCGGTCTGCCAGATTTCCGACGAGCGGAAATGTGAGCGGTTCGGATTGGGATAACCGACACCCTGGACCACCGTCAGGTGCCCGGCGTCATAAAGATTTTTGAAACCGGTCAAGGCGTTGTGAAATCCAACATCGCCGTTCAGGCTCAAAACCTGTTGCGCCGTAAGGCCGAGCTTGGGGCGGGCATTGCGGTAATAGTCGTTGGTGTGGGGCACGACGGTGTTGATGCCGTCGTTGCCACCGGCCATTTGCAGCACCACCAGAATGCTCGCGTCCTTGCCGGTGACGATTTGCGTGGCGGCATCGGCCGCCTCGCCGTGCAGGGCGGCAAAGGTGTCGGCGAGAAACGCCGGGACCGTCCAGGTCAGCGCGCTGCCCAGCACGGTGGTGCGCAGAAACTGGCGCCGCGTTTGGAGTGTAATTTCGTTTTTCATAATTTTGGATCGTTCTCGGCCTCCTTCTCGTCCTCGAGAAACATCGAAATTCGATTACGAGAACGGGAACGACGACGAGGACGAATTACTTTCATGTTACTTGATATTCCGGCGTACACATCACGAGGCGGATGGCCGCGCGAATGTCCGCATCGTTCAGCCTGGCCCGCGCCTCGAGAAAATCACTCAAGGCCCTGGCCTGATCGCCCTTGAGCGACGACTGCAACAGCCGGTGTTGCAATGCGGCCACCAGCCGGGACTTGTCCGCACGCTCATCCAACGAAAGGATTTTATCCACATCCACGCCGCCGACATGAACGCGTTGGGATTGCGGTTCCGGTTGGTTACCGGCCATTTCATTCATGGATTGCATGGTCTCCAGGCGCGCCCTGGGCACGTCGGCGCCCTGCACCAGCAGGGCCGCGGTGTTATAACGGTCCAGCAAGGTGGTGGTGGTGATCCAGGAGATGCCGCCGTCCCAACCCTTCACATTGGGCGGCGCGAACAAATCCTGCCCCAACTGACGCAGAATGCCTTCGCATACCTGTGTCGGAGGCAAATCGCATTCCAGCGTCCGCGCGCTCCCGACCAGCCATTGCACCGGGCTTTTGACCTGGTTGCGAACCACGGTGGGATCGTAAAATTCCTCACTGCGGAACATCACCCGCAGCAGGGGCTTGAAATTGTTTCCGTTCTCCCGGAACACGGCGGCCAGCGCGCCAGTCAATTCATCGGACGGCGGTTGTCCCGCAAAATAATTCCACAGTTTGGCCGTGATGAACCGCGCCGACGCCGGTTGCGCAACAATTTGCGCGATGACGTCGTCGCCGTTGAGATTGCCGGTGAGACCCAGAAACGTTTTGACGCCGTTGTCGTGAAACAAGGGCCGATACACATATTCCTGGTTCAGCGGATCCAGCGACCAGCCCGTCAAGGCCCGCGCACCCTCGGTCACGTCGGTCTCGTTATAATTGCCGATGCCCAGCGAAAACAGTTCCATGACCTCGCGGGAGAAATTCTCGTTTGCGTGCGGCCGGCGGCTCTGCGCCTGGTCGAGCCAGATGAGCATGGCCGGATCCTTGCCGGCAAACGTGAGCAGCTCCTGCCAGTTGCCCGTCGCCAGCCGCCGGAACAGTTCATTCTGCCGCCACATGTAATAAGCGTTGCGCACCTTCTCGAAGCTGGTGGCGAAATGCCCATGCCAGAACAGCACCATTTTTTCCTGAAACGGCCGCGGCCCCTTGGCCATGCGATTCAACCACCAGCCGCGCAATTCCATCAGGCGCTGGAATTGAAGCCGCTCCGCCTCCTGATACAACGTGTGGCGTTCTTCCGGGGTCGCCGCCCGGGCCGCCTCGCGCAATTGCCTTGCCCCGTCCGGATCGGGCCTTGCCCAATCCGGGTTGGGCGTCGGGTCGGAGTACTGTTCGTAATCAAGCAGGGCGGAAAGCGCGTCATCGGGGTTGCGGTCGGCCAGGTTTCCAATGACCGCCGGCGGACCGCCGAAACCGGCCCGGTTCAACAAATGTGCCGCTGTGTCATAATCCCAGCGGTCCGCTGGAAGCGCCTTTAGCATACGTTCTGATAGACGTAAGTAGGACTGAAAACGTTTCAGGACGGTTTAATTTTCCCGCCTAAAAAAAGCGTCGTCAGCACCCGGTACACTGTCCCAATCCTCGACAATTCGCTTCTGACCACTTCCACCTCGGTTGCCGTCCATTTGCCCAATGTGCGATTTTTCATCGCTTCCACGGTGTTGGTTAATGCTTTTATTTCGAAATTGTTGAATAGTTTGAATCGCCCCAAAGTCACGTGGCCCGCAAAGTGTTCGCCGCCCGGCTTTGCCACGAAAGATTGAACCGCAACTTCAATTTTCTTCTGCAACCCCGCCAAACGGTTCCCGTCATCGTTGATTCCCACCCAAACGACCCGCGGCGAACGGGCATCGGGGAAAAACCCGATGCCTTGCGCGCGCAAATGCAATGGTGGCGCGCCGGAACAAACCACGCGAAGGGATTCCTGCAGAGCTGCCAGGCGATCGGACGAGACGTCGCCGAGAAACCGGAGGGTAAGGTGAAACTGCTCCGGTTTCGTCCAGCGGACCGTGTCGCGCGACGTAAAACGCTGCAACTCGCGTTGAACGCAAACTATTTCATTCCGCACCGCGTCGGGGACTGAAATCGCCACAAACAGCCGGAATCGTTCGGTCGAGCCTTCGCCTGTCATTTGCTTATTCAACACTTGAAACTTGAAACTTGAAACTTGAAACTTGCCGCATGTCGTTGCCCGCCGATTATCACATGCACACGCCGCTCTGCCGCCATGCGCGCGGCGAACCGGAGGAATATGTCCGGCGCGCGCTGGAACTCGGATTCGAGGAAATCGGTTTTTCGGATCATGCGCCGATGCCGCAGGACGATTTTGATAACTGGCGGATGAATACCGACAAACTGGACGAGTACGTTGCCAAAGTCCGCCGGGTACAAAAGGATTTTCCGCAACTGACCATCCGCCTCGCGCTCGAAGTGGATTATCTGCCCGGCTACGAAGACTGGATTCGCGACCTCGCCGCGCGCCATTCGTGGGATTATTTCATCGGCTCGGTGCATTATGTCTCCGATTCGTGGGCCGTTGATGATCCGCAGAAACTGTCCGAATGGAAACATCGCGACGCCGACGAAGTCTGGGCGGTTTATTTCGAACGGCTGACGAAGGCCGCCGAGACGGGCTTCTTTGAAATCATCGGCCACGCCGATTTGCCAAAGAAATTCGGGCACCGCCCGTCGCGTGACGGCACGCCGCTTTACCGGAAGTTTCTGGACGCCGCGAAGAAGCACCACTGTGCGATTGAACTCAACACCGCCGGTTTGCGGAAGGATTGCCGGGAAATCTATCCCAGCCGCGATATTCTCCAGCTCGCGTACCAAACCGGCGTGCCCATCACATTCGGCTCGGATGCTCATGCGCCGGAGGAAGTGGGAATGAACTTTGCCGAGGCACTCCAACTCGCACGCGACGTCGGCTACAAGGAATGCTGCCGGTTTGCGCTGCGGAAACGGAAATTCGTCTTGTTCTAACACTGGACTTTGGGGCGTAATTTGAAACACTCCCCGCCCGTGAAACAATCAATCGTCACCCTGGACATGGAGGGCGTGTTGACGCCGGAAATCTGGATTGCCGTCGCCGAGAAGACCCAAATTCCGGAGTTGCGCCGCACCACCCGCGATGAGCCGGATTACGACAAGCTGATGCGCGGCCGCCTCGCCCTGCTGGATCGGCATGGCCTGAAATTGTCGGACATCCAAAATGTCATCGGCACGCTGCGCCCGCTGGACGGCGCGAAGGAATTCCTCGACGAACTCCGTCCGCTCGTACAGGTCGTCATTTTGTCGGACACGTTTGAGCAATTCGCCACCCCCCTGCTCCGCCAGCTCGGCTGGCCAACACTGCTTTGTCACCGGCTCATCGTCGAAAACGACCGCATCGTGAATTACCGGTTGCGCGTGCCTGACCAGAAGAAAAAGGCCGTCGCCGCGTTCAAGGCGCTGAACTACCACGTCATCTCCGCGGGCGATTCCTACAACGACACCGCGATGTTGCTCGAAGCGAACGTCGGCTTTCTCATCCACGCGCCGGAAAAGGTGAAACAGGAATTCCCCCAATTCAAAGCCGTCGAATCACACGCGGAATTGTTGAAGCTGATCAAGGCGGCGATGATGTAATCGTCCTCGCCCTCCTTCTCGTTCTCGTCCTCGATTTTTCGATTACGAGCACGAGGACGAGGAGGATTGTAAATTAATCCTCGGCTTTGAACGCCCGCGAAATCAAATCACGCACCGCTTTCCTCGGGTCCTTGCCTTCGTACAGCAGTGCGTGGACCTCGGCAATGATCGGCGTCAGCACCTTCCTCTCATGCGCCAGCCGATGCGCGGAACGCGCGGTGGGATAACCTTCGGCCAGTTTTGGATGCGACGCCTGGATCGCCGCCATCGTTTCACCGCGCCCCAGCCGTTCGCCCAGATCACGGTTGCGGCTTTGTTTTGAAAAACACGTCAACATGAGGTCGCCCAGACCGCTCAGGCCGGAGAAGGTTTCCGCCTGGGCGCCGCACGCCACGCCCAGCCGGCGCATTTCCGACAAGGCACGGGTGACCAGGCCGGCCTTGGTGTTGTCGCCGTAACCGAGACCGTCACTCACCCCCGCCGCAATGGCGATGATATTTTTCAACGCGCCGCCGTATTCCACACCCAGGACGTCTGTGCTCCGGTAGATGCGGAATTCCGGCCGATGAAAGAGTCCCTGCACCGTGCGCGCCGTGCCGTCGCTTTCGCAGGCGCAAACCACCGTGGTCGGGATGCCCAGCGCGACTTCCCGGGCAAAACTCGGTCCGGAAAGCGCCGCCACGCGATTGGCCGGCGTGTGTTCGCGCAAAATCCGGCTCATGGTTTCGCCCGTCTCAAATTCGATGCCCTTGGTCACGCTCACCAGAATTCCGGGATGTCCCTTCAATTTTGCGGCCACCTGGCGGAAAAATTGCGATGGAATCGCCATGACACAGCACTCGGCGCCGCCGATGGCCTTTTGAAAATCCGCCTCAACCTTCCAGTCGGTGGGCAGTTTTACGCCGGGCAAATAACGATCGCTATGCCCCTGCCGGAGTTCCGCCAGCGTTTCGGCGTTGATGTCCCACAGCGCCACGGCATTGCCGTTTTCCTGCAGGACCTTGGCCAGCGCCGTTCCCCACGCGCCGGCGCCGAGGACGGTAATTTTCATGTCGTTTCCTTTTTTTTGAATTGCAACCGGTTTTCGGTCCCGGCGGCGAGGCGCTGAAGGTTGCCCTTGTGTTTGTAAATCGCCATCGCGCCCAGCACCGTCGTGACCGTGCCGAGCAATAAATTGTGAGGCGGAAGCACCCAGACCGCGACCGGCAAAGCCACCGCCGCCGAGATGGAACCGACCGAAACGTATCTGGTCGCCAGCAGCGCCAGGATGAAAGCCACCACGGCAATCAGCAGCGGCCACTGTGCCAGCGCCAGATAAACACCGGCGCTCGTCGCAATCCCCTTGCCGCCCTTGAATCTGAGCCAGCAGGTGTAATTGTGGCCCAGCACGGCAAACAATCCGGCGACCACGTGAACCCGGATCTGGTATTCAACCGGCCAGTTTTGAAAATAAACAAAGAGCCCGGAAAAATGAGGGTCAAGCCAGTTGAAGACCAATGGGGGGAGAAAAGCGCAGGCGACATAACCTTTCACCGCATCCATCAGCAGCACAAAAATTCCCGCCGGTTTGCCCAACACGCGCATCGCGTTCGTCGCGCCGATGTTCCCGCTGCCGACAGTGCGGATGTCAATGCCCCTGGCCCGCGCCACCAGATAGCCGGTTGGAATCGAGCCGAGCAAATACGCCGCAATCGCGACGAGGACGTAACCCAGAATTGGCACGGCGTAATTTAAGGGGTGAAAGTTGAAAGTTGAAAGTTGAAAGTTGCGCTACACGTAGCGCAGGCTGGTAGCCTGCTGTATCGCCGATTGGCAATCGGCACGGAAGCGGGTTGCCAACCCGCGACACACCAGATTGACAATCTGCGCTACGCCAGCCGCAAATTTTCCGTTTCAGTTTCCATCTTTCGCTGGCAGACTCGGTGCGTGGCAACTTCAAACCCAAAAATCCGGGTGGCCGTTCTCGGCGTCGGCTCGCTCGGACAACATCACGCCCGCCTTTACGCCGAACTGGCCAGGGCCGGACAGGTCGAATTCGCCGGCGTTTACGACACCGACGCCGACACCGCGCGCAAAACTGCCGCCAAATACAACACGCGGATTTTCAATTCCCTGGCCGAAGCCGCCGCCGCCAGCGACGCCGTCAACATCGTCACGCCGACCACGACCCATTTCGAACTGGCGAAACAACTGCTCGGTCAGGGCAAGCACGTCCTGGTCGAGAAACCGATGACCGACGACACCGCGCAGGCCGCCGAACTGGTGCAACTCGCCCAGCAAAAAAATTGCGTCCTGCAAGTCGGTCACGTCGAACGGTTCAATCCCGTTTTCAAATATCTGGAATCCGCCGCGCCCGAGCCGCGCTTCATCGAATGCCACCGGCTGTCGCCCTACCCTGCCCGCTCGACCGACATCGGCGTCGTGCTGGACCTGATGATTCACGACCTCGACGTCGTTCTCGCATTCGTGAAATCGCCGGTGACGAGCACGGATGCCGTGGGCATCCCGGTGTTGAGCAAGAGCGAGGACATCGCAAACGCGCGGTTGCATTTCGCCAACGGTTGCGTGGCCAATCTCACCGCCAGCCGGGTCAGCCCGGAACGGATGCGGAAGATTCGCGTGTTCAGCGGCGGCAAGACCACCCCCAGCTACATCTCGCTCGATTACCGCGCCCAGGAGGGGTTCATCTACCGCATCGCCCGCGAAGATGAGCGTGAAACGCCGCTGTTGAAAAAGGTTTTGGCTGCGAAATTGGGCGTGGGCAAGCATTCCAACATTGTCAGCCAGTTCGCCGGAAAGAAAATCGTGCGCGAGCCGGTGCCGATTGCGAAGGACGAACCGCTAAAGCTGGAGCTGCAGCATTTTGTGAACTGCGTCCGTGAAAAACAGACGCCGATGGTCAGCGGTGAATCCGCCAAACGCGCGCTGGACCTGGCCTTTGAAATCACGCGGCAGATTCAAAATCAAAAGGTTTAAGGCAAAGGTGCTAAGGCGCGGAAACGCAAAGAATGGAACCGACAAATCACGGAAAAGCTGCGGAGCAGCGCACGGGAGTAGCCCATAGCGCCAGCTATGGGTCCGGTCATGCGCAAATTTCAAAAGCCCCGGCAGGGGCGAACGGAACATGGCACACACGTACACCCACTTGTTGACGCACATAATTTTTGGCACAAAAGACCGCGCGCCCTTGCTGGACACGGGATTGAAAGGGCGGCTATTCCCTTATTTCGGCGGCATCATCCGCGCGCACGATGGCAAGGCGCTCATCATCAATGGCACGGCGGATCACGTTCATATTCTGGCTTCCATTGCCGCCAAACATTCCTTGTCGGATTTGATGCGTGAATTAAAGGCGGATTCCTCCGGCTGGGTCCACAAAACGTTTCCGGATCGAAAATCGTTTGGATGGCAGACCGGCTACGGCGCGTTCAGTGTGAGCCATTCCAGTCTGGCCGACGTGGAAAAATATATCGCCAATCAGGAGGAACATCACCGACGCGTGTCATTTCAGGAAGAATTTCTTGCGTTTCTCAAAAGACACGAAATCGAATACGACGAGAGATTTTTATGGGAGTGAATGTTCTTTCGCCCCTTGCCGGCGCTTGGATTTGTTATGGGAACCGTATTCCCACGGTTAGCACCGTGGGCTACTATCGTATGCCACTCCGTGGCTGAATTTGCCACAGGATGAAACCGAAATCTTTCATGCTCATTGCCGGTGAGGCGAGCGGGGATTTGCTCGCGGCGGAACTGGTTTCCGCGCTGCTGGCCGCGTCGAAGCGAAGCGAAGACGGGCGCGTCCCGCAATTCTTCGGCGCGGGCGGATCGAAAATGGCCGACGCTGGCGTGGAACTGGCCTTTGACCTGACCCAACACTCGGTCATCGGCATTTCGGACGTGCTGCTGAATTATTTCAAGTTCCGGCAACTGTTCAATCAATTGCTGGCACTGGCCATCGAGCGCCAGCCGGATGCCATCATCGGCGTGGATTATGGTGGATTCAACCTGCGCTTTGGCCACGCCATCAAGGAATACCTCCGGAATAATCCGTTTTCAAAATGGAACCCAAAAATCATCCAGTTCGTCTCGCCGCAGGTCTGGGCGTCGCGTCCGGGCCGCGCCAGGCTCCTGGAGACGGATTACGATTTGCTTCTGAGCATTTTCCCGTTTGAGAAGGCTTGGTATGCGCAACGTGCGCCGAAGTTGCGCGTGGAATTTGTCGGACACCCGATGATTGGGAGATTAGCGAATGACGATTTACGATTCACGCGCCGTGAACCGGAAATCATGTCCATCACCAATCAGCAACCGCAAATCCTTTTGTTGCCCGGCAGCCGGACGAGCGAATTGAAACGGCACCTGCCGCCGATGCTGGACGCGTTGCAATTGATCCAGGCAAAGTTGCCGGGCGCGAGGGCAAAAATGGTATTGCCCAATCCGGCCTTGAAGGAACTCGCGAACAAATTGTCCACGCCTCCACCGACCGTCGAAATTCAGGTCGGTAACCTGCCCCAATCGCTGGCCCAAGCCGATGTCGCCATTGCTTCGACGGGCACGGTGACGATGGAATGCGCGTTCTTTGGTGTGCCGACGGTGACGCTCTACAAAACGTCGTGGAGCACCTACCAGATCGGCCGGTTCATCGTGAACGTGAAATGGCTGACGATGCCGAACATCCTGGCGGATGAGATGATTTTCCCGGAATTCATCCAAAACGACGCCACCCCGGAAAACCTGGCCGGGGCCACGCTGGGACTGCTGCAAAACGAATCGCTGCGGCAAAGCATCAAATCAAAACTCGCAAAGATTGTTTCCTCACTGGGCGGTCCCGGCGCCACCGAACGCGCGGCCACGGCCATTCTGGGTTTGTTCCAGCAGTAGGACAGGCGTCGCGCCTGTCTCTGACGATTTATTCCGCTTAAGCGGTTTTTTAATTGGAAATAGGCGCGACGCCTGTCCTACACGGAATTGAATAACGAAAGCAGGAAAGTGAAAAAAGATTCCTGATTTCCTGCTTTCCTTATTTGCTGCGAGTTTTAACGTTTCCTCATGGAATCATTGCACGCGCCCTGGCGGATCGACTACATCCTTGCGCCCAAGCCGCAGATGGACGCCAGCCTGTTTACGCGCATCGCGCAATCGAGCGATGACGAAGCCAATCATGTGATTGTCCGCGACCGCACCTGTTTCGCGCTGCTCAACACCTTTCCCTACAACGGCGGACATTTGCTGATCGTGCCCTACAAACAAGCCGCCGACCTGAACGGCCTGACCGACGACGAACTGGCCGATTTGTGGAAATTGACGCGGCGTTGCGTCAACGCGTTGACGAGCCTGATGAAACCGGATGGTTTCAACATCGGCATCAATCTCGGCAAGGCCGCCGGCGCAGGTGTCGCCGAACACCTGCACATTCACGTGGTACCGCGCTGGAGCGGCGACACAAATTTCATGCCGGTGCTGGCCAACACCACCGTTCTGCCCCAGGCCTTGGGTGACCTGGCGGCAAAGTTGCGGGCGGAACTGGCAAAATGATTTTTAGCCACAGATGAACACGGATTAACACAGATGAAACGTACCGTTCCCATTTTTCCAATCACCTTGAAACATTTTTTCCTGCTCGAGCCGTTAAAAGGATTAAAGAATAAATCTGTGTTTCATCTGTGAAAATCTGTGGCTAAATAAACTCAACTGTGGCAACGGAAACACTTCATTTTGAAAACGCGCGGTTCGCGCAACAGCTTTTTAACAATGAACCGCGCAATCTCCAGTCGCTCGAAGGCGAACTCGGCGTCAAGGCCACCGCCCGCGAAGGCTGGATCAAACTGGAAGGCCCGGCCGACGCCCTGGAACTCGCCAAACACCTGTTCGTTTCGCTCGAAACGTTGTTGAAGGCCGGCACGACCGTCCGTAACCGCGAATTTGCCCACGCGCTGAACGTGGTAAAGCACGAAGGCGTGGAAACCCTCAAAGACCTGGTGAACGACCGTGTGATGACGCACGACCGCAAACCCGGCGTCACCGCCAAAACCGTCGGCCAGAAAAAATATCTCGACGCCATCCGCGGGCACGACGTGACGTTCGGCGTCGGACCGGCGGGCACGGGCAAGACGTATCTGGCCGTGGCGATGGCGCTCGCGGCTTTGCGTGATGGCAAGGTGTCGCGGATTATTTTGACGCGCCCGGCCGTCGAGGCCGGCGAAGCACTGGGTTTCCTGCCGGGCGATCTTTACGAGAAAATCACGCCATACCTGCGCCCGCTCCAGGATGCGCTGCAGGACATGCTGCCGGTCGAGGAAATCCAGAAGCATACCGAACGCGGCACGATTGAGATCGCGCCGCTGGCCTACATGCGCGGCCGGACGCTCAACAACGCCTTCATCATTCTGGACGAGGCGCAAAATTCGACGACGGAGCAGATGCTGATGTTTCTGACCCGGCTGGGACACGGGTCGAAAGCCGTCATCACCGGCGACGAAACGCAAATCGACCTGCCGCCGCACAAAAGCTCCGGCCTGCTGGAGGCGCATCACGCGCTGAAAAACGTGGAGGGCATCGCGGTCATTGAGTTCGGCAAGCGCGACGTGGTCCGGCATCCGCTCGTGCAACGCATCATCACGGCTTACGAGCAGCACCGCGGCACCGCGAAGACGTGATGGCATGAACGTCGTCCTCGCCAACCGGCAGCGCACGCGGAAAATCAATCGGCGCCTGCTCAAACAAATCACGGACGCGTTGCTCGCCAATTTGAAGGTCGAAGGAGTGGAACTCGGTGTTCATCTGGTCGCCACGCCGGAAATAATCCGGCTTAACGGGCAATTCCTCCGGCATGCCGGCCCGACCGACGTCATCGCGTTTGATTATTCGGAACCCGGACGCCGGTCGCCAGACCCCGGACCCCGGACCCTGGATCCTGGCCCCCAGCTTCGCGGTGAAATCTTCATTTGTGTGGACGAAGCGGTGTTGCAGGCGCGCAAGTTTCGCACAAGCTGGCAGTCGGAAATCGCGCGTTACCTCGTGCACGGCATTTTGCATTTGCTGGGCCATGATGATTCACGCCCCGCTGACCGGCGAAAGATGAAGCAGGCGGAAAACCGGCGGTTGCGCGAACTTTCCCGGCGATTTTCGCTCGCTCATCTGGCGCGCCCCGCTAAACTTTCCCGGTGCAAAAATCACTGATGGCACGCTGGCGCGCCAGTTTTTTAACCGGCCTCGCCATTGTCCTGCCCGGCGTCATCACCCTGGCGGTGGTCAAATGGTTGTTCGGCACCGTCTCCAGTTTCACGGATACCCTGCTCTTTTTCCTCCCCTACTGTCTCAGCCCAAAGGCGATTTACCAGGACGGCTTCGCCGGCCCGATGTTCTGGTATTGGAGCCTGCTGGCGTTGTTGCTGGCGGTCACGATGGTCTCGGTGATCGGCGTACTGGCACGGTACTATTTCGGCAAACGGCTGTTTGCGTGGGCGGACAGCCTGATGCTGCGCGTGCCGGTGCTCAACAAGATTTACGGCACCATCAAACAGGTGGATGAGGCGTTCACGTCCGGAAAAAAAAGCTCGTTCCAGACCGTCGTGCTCGTTGAGTATCCGCGCGAGGGAATTTACTCGGTCGGCTTCATTACGAATGCGCAGGCGGACGAGGTGGAGGAAAAAACGGGCAAAAAATGCGTGTGCATCTTCATCCCGACGACGCCACTTCCCACCGGCGGATTTTTGATTGTCGTGCCGGAGGAAGAGGTCATCAAACTCGACATGTCCGTGGCGGACGGCTTTAAATACATCATCAGCATCGGTGCGCTGGCGAATGAATCCGTGCCGCCGAAAATCAAATGATACAATCCGCCACGGGCTTGATTCTGCGCAGGCGGCCACTCACCGAAACCAGCCTCATCGTCCACTGGCTTACACCGGATTTCGGACGCATCGCCACCGTCGCCAAAGGCGCGCAAAGGCCCCAATCGCCGTTCCTCGGCAAACTGGATGTGTTTTACGTCGCGGATTTTTCGTTCAGTCGCAGCCGGCGCTCCGACCTGCATGTCCTGCGCGAAGTCAGCCTGCGTGAACTCCATCCCGCCCTGCGCCAGAATCTCGCCCGGCTGCGCCAGGCTACCTACGCCACGGCGTTGGTCGAACAAGCGACGGAAACCGAGACGCCCCTGCCCGTGGTATATGACTTGATGCTCCGTTTTCTGAAACATCTCTGCGAACACCCGGCGGGACCGCAGGCGGTTTTTGCCTTTGAACTGAAATTGCTCCACGAGCTTGGTTTGGAACCGGGCCGGGAGACAGCCAGGCTGTCCGCCGGCGCCCGGAGAATCAGCCAGGTTCTGGCCCAGGGCGGCTGGGCGGAAATTGCGCGGTTGAGACTGGCCGCCGCCCAGTTCGCCGAGTTGCGGGAGTTTCTGCATCATTTTATGGTCTTTCACCTGGGACGACTGCCCAAAAATCGGACTGCCGCGCTGGCCATGGAAGATTGAAAATGGCCCAAAATTGGTTTGCGATATGCTGTTCATACAGCCTCGGAACCGGGCAAAATGTTTAAAAAGATCTTAAAAAAATTTTCCACGGTGCGCATGCAACTGGTCGCCAGTGTCTTTGTGGCCATTGCACCGGCGCTGGCGTTGACGTATCTCGTCAATCAGTCGTGGTTTTGGGAATTCGCCCCGCACTGGCTGAAGCAGTATGCCCTCGACGTGCCGTGGGCCAGTTTCGTCACCGGCTTGCTGGCCCTGGGAGCGGCATGGTTCGGCGGCGAACATTTCATCCTGCGACAGGTACAGGCGTTGTCCGACGCGGCGCAACGTTTTGCCAAGGGCGATCTGACCGCCCGCACGGGACTGGAGCCGACCGGAGACGAATTCGGCCAGCTCGCGAAAGTTTTCGACAGCATGGCCGAAGCCCTCCAGCAGCGCATCAACGAGCGGGAAAAGGCGGAAAAAATTCTGCTCAACCGCGCGCTTCAGCAAACCGCCATCGCCGCCGTGGGACAATTTGCGCTGACCGAAAGCGACATGGCGCCGCTGTTGAATCAAGCGGGCCTACTCGTAGCGCACACGCTGGAATTGGAATACAGCGCCGTCTGGGAACGGTTGCCCGATGGCCAGTTGCTCCTGCAGGCGGGGGCGGGCTGGAAACGGGGTTGCGTCGGCGAAACCAAAATCCCCGGGGACAATCATTCGCAAACCGGCCTGACCCTGAACTCCGGCGAGATGATTATTGTCACCGATCTCAAGGCCCAGAACCAATTCACCCCGTCGCCACTGTTCGTCGAACATGGCATCGTCAGCGGCACCACCGTGGCGATCCCAACCCGGGGGCGCCCGTTCGGTGTCATGGGCGTCCACGCCACGCAGCGGCGCGATTTTACGCCGGACGAAGTGCAATTTCTCATGGCCGTGGCCACCGTGCTTGGCATGACAGTGGAACGGAGACGCGCCGAAGCCGAAACCGAAAAGGTCGCCTCGTTTGCAAAGTTGAATCCGGCGGCGACCATGGAATTCACCGAGAACGGAACGATCAGTTATTTCAACGACGCCGCACAGCAACTCGCGTCCTCCGTCCGGAAAAATAATCCGCGCGAGATACTGCCTGCTGAAATCAGCGACATTATCCATGATTGCCTGGCCACCGGCCGGAGCAAGGTGCAGTTGGAGACGGAGGTTGATGGCCGGACGTTTTCATGGTTGTTCCACCCCGTGCTGCCCAGCCGGGTCGTGCATTGTTACGTGGATGACATCACCGAACGGTTGAATCTGGAGGAACAGCTGCGCCAGTCACAAAAGATGGAGTCCGTCGGCCAGTTGGCTGCCGGGGTGGCGCACGATTTCAACAACATGCTGACCATCATCCAGGGACATTCCAGCTCGTTGCTGGCCAAGCCGACCCTGCCTTCGAACATTCTCGACCCCTTGCAAGCGATTTATTTCGCGGCTGAACGCGCCGCGGGCCTGACCCGCCAATTGTTGATGTTCAGCCGTAAAAATGTGATTCAATCCGATCTGCTCGATTTGGGCGAGGTGGTCAGTAACATGTCCAGGATGCTCGAACGCCTGCTCGGCGAAACCATCCAGCTCGAATGCCTGCCGCCGCCGGAATTGCCGGCGATGGAGGGCGACACCGGTATGATTGAGCAGGTGATCATGAATCTCTCCGTCAATGCCCGGGATGCCATGCCCCAGGGAGGCAAGCTCACCATCAGCCTGGACACCGTCACCGTTGACAATGATTACGAGAAAGCCCATGCCGATGCGCGCGCCGGCCGGTTCATCCGCCTGCGCGTCACCGACACGGGCATCGGCATGGATGTCGCCACGCTGCACCGGATTTTTGAACCGTTTTTCACAACCAAGGAAGTCGGCAAGGGCACCGGCCTTGGTTTGGCGACGGCTTACGGCATTGTTAAACAGCATGAGGGCTGGATCGAGGTCACCAGCGAACCCAGGAAAGGCTCAACCTTCGACGTTTTTTTTCCGCCCAGCGACAAAATCGTTCCGCCAAAAAAAATCAAAACCCTTCCGGTGGAAACCACGACCGGCGGCAGCGAAACCATTCTCATTGTCGAGGACGAACCCGTGCTGCGCGAAATGGCGCGCGACATCCTTTCCGAACACGGTTATCAAATCTTCGAAGCGTCATCCGGCCGGGAGGCACTCAACACCTGGCAGCGGAATATGGATGAAATCGATCTGCTGCTGACCGACATGGTGATGCCCGAGGGCGTCTCGGGCGCGGACCTGGCCAAACAATTGCGCCTCAAACATCCACATCTGAAGGTCATTTTCACCAGCGGTTACACCGCCACTGAAGTCAAAACCGACCTGTTGGTCAAAATGAACGCACGTTTTTTGCCAAAACCTTACACCCACGCCGATCTCGCCAAAACCGTCCGCGAGTGTCTGGACAAAGCCAATAACGGCATCGTGGTGGCACCGCTTTGACGCCACATGGAGCCTAACGGACCAGGTGAGGTCACGGTCGCCGTCGTGAGCGACATTCACTATGCGGGCGCCGCTGAACGCGCGCGCGGCGAGAACTACGAAATGCTCGCCATTCCCAATCCCGCCCTCCGCACCGTGGCCCGGGCTTACCGGCACATTTATTGGATGCGCCATCCGTTCAGCCAGGCGGCGCAATTGGATCGTTTCCTCGACCAGGTCGGGCCGGCCGATTACCTCGTTGGCAACGGGGACTATTCCTGCGATAGCGGCTTTGTGGGTGTGAGCGATCCGGCCGCCGGCCAAAGCGCCCAGGAATGCCTGGGTAAACTGCGCGGAAAATTCGGCGACCGCGCGCGATTCACCCTCGGCGACCATGAATTGGGCAAACGCGCCTTGTTTGGCTTCGGAGAAATGCATCTGGCCAGTTGGCAGGTTGCGACGAAAACCCTCGGCCTGTCACCTCTCTGGCAACTTGCCATCGGACGCTATACCCTCCTGGGAATAACTTCGTCTCTGATCGCACTCCCCACCCATCAGCCGGACACACTGCCGGAAGAATGGCCGGAATGGCTGCGCTTGCGCGAGGCGTACCTGACTGAGGTCCGCGCCGTTTTCGATTCGTTGCCATCAAACCAACGCGTGATTTTGTTTTGCCACGATCCGACGGCGTTGCCTTTTCTCTGGCGCGAAGAACCCGTGCGTTGCCGTTTGGCGCAAATTGAACAGACCATTATCGGGCACCTCCATAGCCGGCTGGTGGTTTGGGAAAGCCGGGTGCTGTCCGGCATTCCACCCATCCGCTTTTTGGGGCATAACGTCCATCGGATGACCGCGGCGCTCCACGAAGCCCATTACTGGCGGCCCTTTCACGTGCGGCTTTGCCCTGCCCTGTCCGGCATTGAATTGCTCAACGACGGCGGCTACTACACGATGCATATTGATCCGGCGGCCGGCCATCCGGCGCGGTTTACCTTCCATCCGTTGCCGCGTTGAACATAACTTTTACCTGTATCGGCCGACGTGAGTCGGCTTACTTCTCCGGCAGTTCAGAAATATTCAGAGCGGACATACGTCCGCTGCTAGGATTTTGATAGCAGCTTCATCACGGATTCCACTGCAACGCCGGTCTGGACGGATTGCAATGCGCCGCCGCGTGGTTTGATTTCCACTTCGCCCTTGGCCAGCGATTTCTCGCCGATGGCGAGCCGGACGGGTAAACCCACCAGATCCGCATCCTTGAATTTCACTCCCGGCCGTTCGTCACGATCATCGAGAATCACGTCCACGCCGCGCGCCGCGAATTCGGCATAATATTTTTCCGCCAGCCTCATCGCCTCGCTGTCTGTGGCCACGTTCAACGGCGTTATACAAACCCGGTAGGGCGCGACGTTCATCGGCCAGATGATGCCGTCCTTGTCGTTGCATTGCTCGATGACCGCCTGCAAGGTGCGCGTAACGCCGATGCCGTAGCAACCCATGACGGAGAGTTTACGCGCGCCGGATTCGTCCAGATATTCCGCCCCAAACTTCTCACTGTACTTCGTGCCGAGCTTGAAAACGTGGCCGACCTCGATGGCGCGCCGGATTTTCAACGGCTTGCCGCATTTGGCACAGGGTTCACCGGCGGTGACCGTCCGCAAATCGAACCACTCTGAAACTTTGAAGTCGCGTTCGATGGAAACGTTCTTCAAATGAAAACCGTCCTCGTTCGCACCTGTCGTCATATCGTTGGCGCCGCGCAACCGTTCGTCGGCAAAAATCGAAATGTCCCTCGACTTTACGGTCGCAGCTACAGCGCCAAGCGAACCCGGCCTGGCGCCCAGCAAAGGCACGATTTCTTCAACCGTGGCCGGTCGCACCGCCACCGCGCCGGTCTTGGCCACGAACTTCGTTTCATTCAACTGGTCATCACCGCGTATCAGAACAATGACCGGTTTGCTGTCGGCGATATAAACCAATGTCTTGATCTGGCGATTGGCCGGAACTTTGTAAGGTTCCTTGGTCAGCGCTTCAATGGTCACCACACCGGGTGTGGCAAACTTTTCAATCGCCGCGCCGACTTCGCGCGTGGCGGTTTTGGGAATGCCACTGGTGGCTTTCTCAATGTTTGCGGCATAGCCGCAGGCTTCGCAGAACACCACCTCGTTCTCGCCGGTTTCCGCCGGCACCATGAACTCGTGCGAAAACTTGCCGCCGATGACACCGGTGTCAGCCTCGACCGGAAACGCTTTCAGCCCGCAGCGCTCAAAAATGCGCGCGTAGGCGTCATACATTTTCTGGTAGGTGATTTGCGACGCCTCGTCGTTGAGGTCAAAGCTGTAGGCGTCCTTCATGATGAATTCACGGGCGCGCATCAGGCCAAATCGCGGCCGGATTTCGTCCCGGAACTTCAAGCTGATCTGATAAAAATTCTTCGGCAACTGCCGGTAGGAATTGATTTCTCCCGCGGCCAGCGTGGTGATGACCTCCTCGGCTGTCGCGCTGAGAACCCATTCACGATTGGCGCTGTCCTTGACCTTGAACAGCACGTCGCGCGCGGTTTCGTACCGGCCGCTTTGCTGCCAGATTTCCGGTGGCTGGAGCGCGGGCATGAGCACTTCGATGGCCCCGGCGCGGTCCATCTCCTCGCGAACAATTTGTTCGACCTTGTGTAACACCCGCAAGCCGAGCGGTAAAAAGGTATAGACCCCGCCGGCGAGCTTGCGGATCAGTCCGGCGCGCAGCAGCAGTTTATGCGACAATATCTCCGCCTCGGCAGGCGGTTCACGGAGCGTCGGAATCAAGGTTTTGGTCCAGTACATGCGGCGGAAAGATTAACCACAAAAGAACCAGGGAACGAAGAATTTTATTTTACTCTGCGCCTTTGCGTCTTTGCGTTGAGCTTGTCTCACTTCACCTGATTGACCAGCGGCGCCAGACCCTGAATCCGCACTTCCAATTTGTCACCGGATTGAATCGGCCCGATGCCGCTGGGGGTGCCGGTCAGAATCACGTCGCCCGGCAACAGGGTCAGGTTCGTCGAGATGAAGCTCACCAGTTCGGCCGGCTTGAAGACCAGCTGGTTCGTGTTCGAATTCTGCCGCAAATGGCCGTTTTGAAATAGTTGGATGGCCAGTCCGTTCGGATCAATTTTCGTTTCCACCAACGGGCCGAGCGGCGTGAAGGTGTCGAATGATTTGCAACGCGCCCATTGGCCCTCGGCGTTCTGAATCGTGCGGTCGCTGATGTCCTGCGCTGTCGTGTAACCAAAAATATAGCGCGACGCCGTTGCCGGCGTGACGTTGCGGATTTTGCGGCCGATGACAATGGCCAGCTCGGCTTCGTAATCCGTGCGATGATGCGGAAAGGGAATCTCAATCTTCCCGCCGTCGGGAATCAACGACGTGGGGGCCTTGAGCCAGAACAACGGCTGGCGCGGCAGTGGCTTGCCCGTCTCGCGCGCATGCTCGATGTAATTGAGGCCGACGGCGATGATCTTGGACGGCACGACCGGGACCAGCGTCTTGACTCCCTTTCGCGAAGTGGGCCGCCGGTCAAACGATGGCGAACCAAAAACGTCGCCGCGCAGCCGGAACAACTCCCCGTCCACCACTTTGGCGTAAAAAATCTCGCCATTTTTCTGAAATCGGCCGATCGCAGCCATGGTAATTTATGATTTACGATTTTTTTTATGATTTGTGCGTCGAATGACGTTTCTTCAATCGTAAATCGTAAATCGCAAATCGTAAATGGGATTGTTGCCGTTTGCCCCGTTTCCGCTATATTATTGGTGTGAACCGCCTGACGAAACAGGAACAACTGGTTCTTTGTATCGTTCTGGGGTTGCTGTTGACCGGCTGGGCCGTCAAAACGTATCGTACGGCCCACCCGCCGGCAGCAACCAATCAGCAGGCCAAACCCTAAAGATGCAAGAAATCAACTTTGACGAAGCGGTGGATTTGATTCTCACCCGGGACGTGCGTTTTTCGCGCGACGCCTACACATTTGTCCGTGAGGCGCTCGACTATACGCAGAAACTCATTGGCAAGGAAACCCAGGGGCAGATCCGCCACGTCAGCGGCCAGGAACTGCTCGACGGCATCCGGCAGTTTGCGCTCCAGCAATTCGGCCCGATGGTCGTGACCGTGTTCGAGGAATGGGGCGTGCGCAACTGCCGCGATTTCGGGGACATTGTCTTCAACATGGTGGAAATCGGATTGCTCGCCAAAACCGACAAGGATACGCGCGACGATTTTCAAAACGGCTACGATTTCACGGAAGTCTTCCGCAAACCGTTCTGGCCGCAGAACAAATCAAATCCGGAATCGAAGCCGGTGGCCAACTGACGAATCCAGGACTCGTAGCAGCCGATGTAAATCGGCTCTAATTTGAATTCCAACTCCCGACATCAAATTTCCAATTCCGGTCATCTCCCAAGCTTTAATGTCGAAATGGACGAGGTAATGGTATTTGTCGCACCAAATTGGTTTGCCCAAAACGCATTTACGCATATCCTGCCCGTCCAATTGTTGTATGAGTGACACCGCTTTTTCGGCCAGGATTTTGGCGATGCAAACCCCGTCGCCACCCGCCGGCGTCACCCTGACCACGCTCGACAACGGCCTGACCATCATCGTGCGTGAAGACCGCAGCGCGCCGGTCGTGTCCGCGCAGGCCTGGTGCATGGCCGGCAGCATCCACGAAGGCCGCTGGCTCGGCGCCGGCCTGTCGCACATGCTCGAACACATGCTCTTCAAGGGCACCGCCACGCGCCCCGGCAGCCGTATCGACCAGGAAGTGCAGGAAGCCGGCGGTTACATGAACGCCTACACGAGCTTCGACCGCACGGTGTACCACATTGACGTGCCGAACACCGGCGCCCGCGTGGCCATCGACATCCTTTGCGACATCATGCAAAACGCGGCCCTGCCGTTCGACGAATTGGCCAAGGAACAGGATGTCATCCGCCGTGAAATGGACATGAACGTGGACGATCCCGGACGACGCGCCGGACGCCGCCTCTTCGAGACCGCCTACACGCGGAGTCCGTATCGCTTTACCGTCATCGGTTATCCTGACATTTTCAACGAACTGAAGCCGGACGATGTCCGCAGTTACTATCGCGAGAAATACGCGCCCAACAACGTCTTCTACGTGGTCGTCGGTGACATAAAAACCGATGAAGTATTGGCGCAAATCCGCGCCGCCTACGAGAAATCCCGGGCGCGGCCGATGTCGCCCGTGGTTTTACCCGAAGAACCGAAGCAGACTGCGCCGCGCGAAATCACCGAGGAAGCGCCGATTGAGCTCGGCCATTTCCATTTTGCGTGGCACATCCCCGAAATCCGCCATCCCGACATCGCGGCGCTGGAGGTCCTGGCCGTGCTGCTGGGGCATGGACGCAGCTCGCGGCTTTACCAGGAGGTGCGCGAACGGCAGGGCGTGGTGCATCACGTGGACGCGTGGACGTACAGTCCCGGCAATGCCGGCCTGTTCGGCATGAGCGCCATCGCCGACGCGGACAAATTTGCCGATGCCCGCGGCGCGATGCTGGCCGAAATCGAAAAAATGAAGGGCGGCCTGGTCTCGCCCGGCGAATTGGAAAAGGCGGTCAAACAATTTGTCTCCGCCACGCTGGCGACGCGCAAAACCATGGAAGGCCAGGCGGGCGATCTCGGCGGGAACTGGATTGTGGCCAGCGACCTCGGTTTTTCCGAACGCCAGCTCGCCGCCGTCAAACTGGTAGCGCCTGCGGACATCCAGCGGGTGGCCCGTGAATATCTCACGGCGGAAAACCGCACGCTGTATGCGTTGCTGCCCGACGGCACCGCGCCGAAATCCAAAGCCGCGGTTGAAACACCGGGCGACCAGCCGATCCGGAAATTTGAATTGGCGAACGGCCTGCGCCTGCTGGTGAAGGAGGACCACCGCCTGCCCTTCGTGGAATTTCGTACCGTGCTCAAGGGCGGCGTGCTGGTCGAAACCACCGAAAACACCGGCATCACCCTCCTGCTTGCCAAGGCGCTCCTGAAAGGCACCGGCCGCCGCACCGCCGTCCAAATCGCCACGGAAATCGAATCGGTGGGCGGCGGCATCGACAGCTACGGCGGCAACAACAGCTTCGGCGTGAACGCGGAAGTGATGAGCAGCGATTTCAAGACCGGCCTCGATCTCGTTTCCGACGTCCTGTTGAACCCGATTTTCCCTCCCGGTGAACTGGATCGCGAACGTGACGTCCAAATCGCCGGCATCTATGCGCAGCGGGACGACCTGCTCAAGAGCGCGAGCCTGGCCATGCGCCGTGCGATGTTCGGCGACCGGGGTTACGGCCTCGACCCGCTCGGCACGGAAGCGACGGTCCAAAAACTCCAGGCGGGCGACCTGAAATCATTTCACCAGCGGCTCGTCACGCCGGACAATTGCGTCCTCGCCATCTATGGCGACGTGAACACGGACGAGGTTAAAGCCGCCGTCGAAAAGACGTTTGCGAACTGGAAATCGCGTGCCGGGAGCGTCGGCATCCTGCCGGCAAATAGCAACGACACCCGGGCGGCCCGCCGGCTGGAAGCCGGCGCTCCCAGGCACGTGGAGGAGGCCCGCGACAAAAAGCAGGCCGTGCTGGTGGTCGGGTTCCCCGGCACAACGATGTTTGACGACGACCGTTACGCGCTGGAGTTGATTCAGGAATCGTGCAGCGACCTCGGCTCGCGGCTGTTCCTGCGCATCCGCGAACAGCTCGGCCTGGCCTATTACGTCGGCGCGCAGAATCTGGCTGGACTGGAACCCGGTTTCTTCGCGTTTTACACCGGCACCGAACCGTCCAAGGTTGAACAGGTTGAAAAGGAATTGCTCAAGGAAGCGGAACTGCTCCGCAACGAAGGTTTGACCGCCGAGGAACTCAAGCGCGCCAAGGCCAAGATCATTGGCCAGAAAAAAATCGCCCGGCAGGAACTCGGCCATCTTGCCTCCACCACCGCCCTCGACGAACTGTACGGCCTCGGCTACCAGCGCACGGAACAGGACGACGCGAAATACGAAGCCGTCACGCTCGAACAAATCAAGGCCATCGCGCAAAAATATCTCAAACCGGACGCGTTGGTTGTGGCGGTGGTTAAACCGGGCAAACCGGCATGAAACGCTTCAGGCACTCCGTACTGGTTCATCAGACTGCTTCGCGGTGCTAGCCCAAGTGGTTCGCCACGTCGGCAAAGCCGGCGACAACCTCTTCCCGGGTCTTCATGTTGCGGATGCGCACGTAGTCGTCGCTTTCCACCCGGGCGGTGTAACCCACCTTCAATTCCTGCGCGCGTTTGAATTGCTTGTCCGATTTTGTGGGTGTAAGCGGGTAGTCCACGGCGTAGCCGGCGGCCCGCAAATTCTGGGTGAGTTTCAATGACTGCGCGCGGAGCGGCTCGTCTTCGATCAAAACATAGACATCGGTGGTGGCGTCGAATTTTGGCAGCAGGTCGCGCGCCCGGAGCAGCTCCAGCAGCACCACGTCGCCCATGCCGAAGCCGAGCGCGGGCAGGTCCACCTTGCCGCCGCTGATGAGTTTGACGAGATTGTTGTAGCGGCCGCCGCCGGCGATGGCGCGGAATTCGCCTTTCGCATCAAACGCCTCGAACACCGTGCCGGTGTAATACGCCAGCCCGCGAATGACGTGATAATCCACCTTCACAAACTCGCGCAACCCGCGCGCCGCCAGGTTGTCCAAAATGCTCTGCAGCTCCACGGTCGGCTTGCCGGATTCGATGAATTGGGTCACGTCCGCCAGTGAGAAACCAAGCGCCGCCAGCTTCGTTTCACTCTCTTGCGGCGGCGTGCGCTCCAGTTTGTCGATCGTCTGGAAAAAATCATACTCGTCCGTTTTTTGGGACGGCGACACGCCGTCCCTCCCGGTTTCGTAAAACTCGTGCCACGCGTTGCGGCTGCTCAGGCGAAGCACGAAATCCTCCTTCGTTAGCCCAAACGCGCGCAGGGTGTCGATCAGCAGCGCGATGAGTTCCGCGTCCGCCGCCGGGTCCGTCTCGCCGATGAGATCGGCGTTAAACTGGAAGTGTTCCCGCAACCGGCCTTTCTGCTGGCGTTCGTAGCGAAACAGTTGCGGGATGGCAAACCACTTGATGGGTTTTTTGTAATTGCGCTCGTGCGCGGCGACCATCCGCGCCAGCGTCGGCGTCATTTCCGGCCTCAGTGCAACCGCGCGGTCGCCCTTGTCGGTGAAGTTGTAAAGCTGGCCGACGATTTCGTCGCCGCTTTTGGTGGTGAACAGTTCGAGGGATTCGAGCGGCGGCCCGTCGTACTCGCGGAAACCGTAACGCCGGGCGGTCTCGCGCCACTTGTCAAAAATGTATTGGCGGGCGTCAAAGCTCCATCCCGCGTCGTGGGACGGCAATGGTTCGGGATAAAAATCGCGGAAACCGGGTAAACGTTCCATAGCTCAACCGCAAAAAAGCACAAAATCCGCAAAAACTAAATAAAACTTTTGCGGATTTTGAAAACTTCGATTCCCGTAGCAGCCGCCGTCGGTCGGCTCAAATTCCCTCATGTTCCCAAAAAAATCAGAAACCGACTCACGTCGGCCACCGCTTCCCGCTTTTTTGTGGCAACTAGGCCGCCGGCGCCTGCGTCTTCGGCGACAGCTTGAAAACGTCGGCGCGCATTTCCTTGCCGGCCTTGAACTTCACGGTGGCACGGGCCGGAATGGGCACGTCGGTCTCCGGCTTGTTCGGATTGCGGCCCACGCGCGCCTTGCGGACCTTGACTTCAAAGACGCCGAAATTGCGGAGTTCCACCTTGTCGCCCTTGGAGAGCGCCTCGGCGATGTAATCGAGGGTTTTCTGCACCACGTCAAACACCTGCTGTTGGACGAGGCCGGTTTCGTTGCTGATGCGAATTACAAGGTCGCGTTTGGTCAGAGTCATAGTTTTTGTCAGGTTGCGTTGATTATCACTGAACTACACGGATTGTCCAGAAGTCACTGGCTAAATTTTCATCGGTTAAATAGGCATAAGGCAGCGTAAAGTAACCCTTTAGACCCCATTGATTGCCCCAGGAATTGCGGACCATGAACCATTGCTTTGCATCCTGGTAACCGACACCCACCACGGCATGGCCGCCAATGGCCCGTTCGCCGGCGCCCGGCAATGAGGCGTGGCCGGTTTTGGCCACCTGCGGGCTTTCAAAACCTTCATAAACGGTAAAGCCGAACACGAACGGATAACCCGACGCCAGGCAGCCCCTCAACTGGCTGAGCACCGGCGTCAACCGCTGATACGAAACCACCCGGTACTTGAGCGCGTCGCCGTAACACCTCGGCGATGGCTTGGTCTTGAACTTGGCGATGGTGTAAGGCCATTCGGTTTCGGGACAATCGCCCAGTTTGGCGACGCTTTTGATGCCGTCACGAATCTGCGCGCCGCTGTCCGAATCAACCGTGTGCTCCATGGCGCGTTCGTTGTAATAAATGAACAGTCGCGACGGAACAAAAGTAGGCGCGAGCTGCTGCTTCATCCGGTCGAACTGGATCGCCCCGGCGATGGCATTGGCGGTGCAACTGCCGAGCTGGCCCTGGTCATAGACCGGCGGGCATTGCGGACGCAAATCCGCGCTGGCGGGCAAAACCGCCGCGGCAGCGACCGGTGCGGCGTAAAAATGGTCGCGCTGGTCCGGTAAATCGGGCAGCCAGCCGTAGCGGGAAATTTTGTAACTCATCGGCTTGTTCCATTGTGGAATTAACCGTTGATGTCCAACTATGAGAAATCGGCAAGTTTGTCCAACACAAAAAGTTAAATTTCACCCGGCGTTCCGCAGATTGGCAAGGAACTGCAAAACTCTTCACCTGGCTTGACCCATCAAACCGCATCGTAGTGGCTTGATCGTTTCTATCCTTCGCCGGCGCCGAAACCATGCGGCTACCGTGAAACCACACACCAAGATCGTAGCGCCCGATGGCTCTGGAATCGGCACGAAATCAGCCTGCCAGCCGACACTCCGGGAGATATTCGGGTTTTGTCCATTCGTCGTAATCGCCATTAAAGGCTGCATGACGAATTGCAGGTCAGGCTGGTAGGTAAACTGCGGCACTAACGCCGAAACGATGGATGTTATCGGAGGAAGAATTGGATTACCACCTGAATCAAAGTTGGTTTGAGTGATAGCGAAGACGTTGACTGGCTGCCAACTGCTGAATACGAAGCCGGAATCTGGAATAGCTGTCATGTCATAAGTCTGCCCAACTTGCAGCAGGTCTCCGTTTTGGAGTGTGGTAATGCTGCCAGAGCCACTGGTGAACAAGTAGAGTGGTGCCATAGTGCCCTGGGCATGACTCTTACGCACGAGGCACACTGTCGCCAGTGCGACCAATAGAATAAACATGAACCTCTTCATGCACTTAATGCCGCCTTACACTCCCAAGCTGCCTGCCTCAGCGCAGCCCGGCAAGCGCCAACCCGGGGAGTCACGGGTGCCCTGGTTTCCTGCAGCAACCGGTTAAATTAACTCACAGCGACTTCGCGTAATCAATCATCCCCTGGAAATCAACCACGACCGCGGGCTCGTTGCCCACCACCCAGGCATCGTGGCCGGAGGGTAAAAGGGAAACGTCGCCCGGCTTGCAGTCGAACTCCGTGCCATCATCCATGCGAATCCGCAGCACACCGGAAACGTGATACTGGAAATGCGGAGCATCGCAGCTCTTGGTCTTGACGATCGGCTGAACCGACGTGGCCCAGCGCCAGCCCGGCTCGAAGATGGCCCGGCCAACGGTCGCACCGCCGACCTTGATCAATTCCAGTCTGCCTTTGGGAAACTCCCGAACGTCATCGGGTTTGCCAAAGTTTTTCAGTTCTGCTTTCTTCATGTGTCTCCTTTCGGTTTTGTGTGGAACGACTTGTTATATTTCCTTGGTGGCAATGGCCTGAACCACCGGACCAAGATGAACTTTCAAATTCCATAATTCAATCATTTTGCCTGGTCACGCTCGACTCTCGACCCTCGGCTTTCGACCGCCTCGCCGCCCCAGCCTGCAGGGCCGAAGCCCCCTCATTCTGGCGAAGGCCTGCGCGGTGTCAGGCCGCTTCATCCGCCAGCATAGGACCAAAATGCCGATGCCAACCAGGCTCAAAACGGTTGGTTCGGGCACCACCTCGACCGTGCCAAAATGAGTGATGATCTGCCCTTCCACAATCGCTGGACCATGCTCGTTGACGAGCATGAACCTGTCAGTTGAATCCGGTGCGCCCTGAAAGAAAAAGCCGTCAAGGGAACTTCCCGTTGAAATCACACTGCCCAAGTTTGGCTGGTCCAGCACATATCCGTCGACACTGGCAGGGTCTTTAGGAAATGCCTGTGCGTATGTCTCACCGGTATAGTCCAGCCAGGAGGGAAGCGTGCCGCCCATCGATTGCAACCATGACGATGCATCCAGCAAGACTGCTGACCACCCCGGATCGGTTGTGGATGGGCTGCCGCCCGTGGATTCGACAGCGAAAGCGTCAATGTTGAATGGTATAGGACTATTGTTAATAACGTTATATTCCGTGTTCAAACCCTCCTGGGTTTCCTGGACGATGAAGTTCTGCCCGAATACGTTTCTTAAAATGGCAAATGAAACGGCAATCAAACAAGTGGTCGGTATCTTTTTCATAAGATGCGTGTTAGCAGCCTAGACAGTATGGCTGGCGATGAAAGTGAAACAGGTGTCTGCTCTCCGAGAGCGTGGGTTGCGACCCGTAGGACGGGTTGCCGAGCCACCAGTTGTGGGACTCGCGCCCCAGACAACGAATAA
>Ga0187871_10000129_pt1 | contig 69359 bp, 50 predicted proteins | sample June2016WEW_16_1_FD_132988 | JGI IMG/M metagenome (GOLD analysis project Ga0187871, IMG submission 132988) | Peatland microbial communities from SPRUCE experiment site at the Marcell Experimental Forest, Minnesota, USA - June2016WEW_16_10 | ecosystem: Environmental > Terrestrial > Soil >...
CGCATTCCAAACGGAGCCGCGACCGGAGGGAGCGGTCCGGCTTCAAAATTCGACTGCCGCCATTCGAATCGAGAGCCGCATCGGGGAACCGGCTGAGTGCCGGACGTTCCCTTCGTCAGGACCGCTCCCTGCGGTCGCGGCTCCGATGCTTGAGGCGCTCTCCGCAGCGAGGCGCGGGCACCCACAACGGTTCCGCATTCCAAACGGAGCCGCGCCCGGAGGGAGCGGTCCGGCTTCAAGATTCGACTGCCGCCATTCGAATCGAGAGCCGCATCGGGGAACCGGCTGAGGGCCGGAGATTCCCTTCCGTTGAAAATCACGCCCGCGCGGCGGGAAGAAAAGCCGAGATGAGTCTCGGCTCAGCAGGCCTGACGGCCCGCGCCACGATTCGCTCCCTGCGGTCGCGGCTCCGATGCTTGAGCGCGGGCACCCACGAAGCGTCGCGGAAGGAAACGGCGGCAAAGGCCGCTGGCGTTACCAAGAAAGGCGGCCGGTGTTCCGCTCTCCAATGCACGGGTTCAGAATGCGTCGGGCGGCCGGGCCGCGGCATTGCCGTTGAGAAAGCGGTCGAACCAGTAACACTGCCAGTTCAGGCTCTCCACCAGGTGCTTGGGCTCGCCAGAGCGGGTCAGGTTGTGGTTCTCGCGCGGGAAGATCACCAGCTCGGCGTTCACTCCGTAGTGCTTCAGCGCGCGGAACCACTGTTCGCCCTGCTCGATCGGCACTCGGTAGTCGTTGTCGGAATGCAGAATCAACGTCGGCGTCTTGACATCCTTCGCGTACTTCAGCGGGGACGCTTCCCAGTACTGGTCGAACTGGTCGAAAAGGAACCCCTTGAAGTCGTCTTGGTGGCCATAAGCGCCGTCGCGCGTGCCATCGTCGCTGATGAAGTTGGATACGCTGCGCAGAGTGACGGCGGCCTTGAAGCGGTTGGTGTGTCCGACGATCCAGTTGGTCAGATAGCCGCCATAGCTGCCGCCGGTGACGCCCAGCTTGTCGGTATCGATCCATGGATTCCCGGCAATCACTGCGTCCACGCCGGCCATCACGTCCCGATAGTCCATGCCGCCCCAATTGTTGACGATGCCGCGTTCGAATTTCTGCCCGTAGCCCGTGGAGCCACGCGGATTGCAGAAGAAGACCGCCCAGCCGTGCGCGGCGTAGACCTGAAATTCGTGATACCAATCGACGCCGTACTGCCCCGCCGGCCCTCCATGGATGCTCAACACCATTGGATACTTTTTCCCAGGCTGCCAGCCAATAGGCTTGACCAGAAAGCCATCGATGTCCCAGCCGTCGCTGCTTTTGTAAGGCAGCCGTTCCACCGGGGCGAGTTCGAGGCCGCTCCACAGGGCGGCGTTCCAATGGGTCAACTGCCGCTCGGCGCTGCCATCGAGAGCGGATACATACAGGTCGTCGAAGTGCTGAAAATCGTTGGCCAGGTAGACCATCGCGCCATGCTTCCGGCTGGCGTCCACGGCGCGGACCGCCCGCTCGCCTTGGGTGACCTGGATGGTCTTGCGCGCGTCCAGATCGACGCGAAACAAATGCAGCGTTCCCCTGACGCCGGCTTCGAAGCTCAGCTCCCTGGCTCCGGGCCCCCAGCGCAGCGCACCGGGAATGAGATCGATATCGCCGGCTGCCAGGCGCGGCTTCCCGCCGCCGGCCGAGGAGGCCAGGTACAGCTTGGGAAATATACGCTTCTCGGCCTCACCGGTGAACGCGATCTCGGCGCCGTCGGGCGACCAGCGCGGCTGCGTATCGCCGAACTCATGATCGGAGATGCGCACCAGCGTGCCGCCTTCGGCCGGGATCACCCAGATATTCTTGGCATGGCTGTCGTCGAACTCGTGGCCGGTGCGGTCGGAGACGAAAGCGATGCGGGTGGAATCGGGCGACCATTGCGGATCGGCATCGTTCCAGTCGTCGCCCGAGGTGATCTGGGCGGCGGCGCCGGAGGAGGCATCGATCACAAAGATGTGGCTGCGCTTGTCGTCGTACCAGCCGGTGTCATTGAAATTGAACAGGATGTGGGAATAATGGCGGACATCGCTGGGGCGGCCGGCGGGTGGCGGGTTATCGCTGGGGCCGGTCTGGCTGACGGCCACCAGGCGCTTGCCATCGGGCGACCATTCGATCGCGCTGGCGGCGTTCTTCAAATGCGTCAACACCTGCGCTTCGCCACCGGACATGGGGAGGATGCAGATCTGCGGACGGGGCGGCTCGGCCGGCGTGGCGGCGGTTGACGGCGCGGCGGAGGCCGGCGGTTGCGACGCGCGGCTGGAGAGGAACGCGAGACGCGATCCATCGGGGCTCCAGCGCGGAGAGCTCGAGTTGGCGCCTTCCGCGGTGAGGCGCCGCGGCGCGGACTGCCCGTCGGTGGAAACCACCCAAATGGAATTGTCGCGGCGATTGCGGGCCTGGTCGATGGTGGTGACCACAAAAGCCACCAGCTTGCCATCCGGCGAAAGGCGCGGGTCGCTGACGGACTGAAAGGCGAAGTAGTCCTCGGCCGTGACAGCGCGTTTCGCGGGAGCGCCGGAAAGCGCGATCGCCGAGATGGCGCAAACGAGGAAGAGCGAAAACTGACGGCGCATAGTCATATCGAACTCCAGGCCGAAGGCAGGGCCAGAGGCATAGCAACCAGAATACTCCAAGGTGGGGCAGGTCCCCGACCTGCCAAACGCCTGGTAGGGCCGGGCGCACCTGATAGTTGGCAGGTCGGGGACCTGGCTCGCCTTATTGTTGGCAGGTCGGGGACCTGGCTCGCCTTGTTGTTGGCAGGTCGGGGACCTGGCTCGCTTTATTGTTGGCAGGTCGGGGACCTGCCCCGCCTTAGGCGAAAATGGCCCATGTGTGACGGGATTTCCCGCGCCCGCGCCGGGCAAGACGCTATTCGGTAAAGTTGGCGCAAGCGGTCAACAAATTGCAGTCTCCCGGCGTCTAAGTGTTAACGTCGAATGTTGGCCGGGAGGTCCGTGACAAAGTCATCGGCGGGAGTTGCGGCCGCGCTGCTGGCGGCGGGCCTTGCGTGCGCCGGATGCGGAGCCCGCAAGGCTGCGGCGAATTCCGCGCCGGAAACGAGCGGAAACGCGGCCGCCTTGTCCCCTGCCCCGCCGCGCGGAGTGCGAACCGTCGGCACCATCGCCGCCCAGCGGATTACGCTGGTACAAGTCCCGCGGATCAGCGGCCAGGGCGGCCAGATGACGCTGGTGAAACTGGTTCCCAACGGCAGTGTGGTGCATGTTGGAGATTTGGTGGCGGAGTTCGACGCCACGGCGCAGATCAAATCACGACGCGACGCACAAGCCAAGTTCGACGATTTGTCCCACCAGGTGGAACAGAAGATGGCCGAGGACCGCAGCAATGCCGCCAAGCGGGTCTCGGACCTGGCGCAGGCCAACGCGGATCTGGAAAAAGCCAGGCTGGAAATCCGCAAAGGGCCGGTATTGAGCGACCTCGATCAGCTCAAGAACGCCGAAAAATTGCGCGACGCCGACGAGCACGTCAAGAGCCTGGGGCGGTCCAGCCAGTTCCACGATGTGGCCGAACGCGCGGACGTCGGCGTATTGGTCTTGCAGCGCGACCGGCAAAAGCTCACCCTGGCGCAATTGCAGAGAGACCTGGATAAGTTGACCGTGAAGGCGCCGATTGACGGCATGGTGTCGCTCGATAACGTTTGGAAGAACAATTCGATGGGCCACGCGCAGGAAGGCGACCAACTGTACGCGGGAAATCCGCTGCTGCGCATTTTCGATCCCACCAGCATGGTGCTGCAGCTTTCGGTGAATGAAGCCGATGGCGCCGTGCTGGTGCCGGGGTCGACCGCGGTGGTGCATTTGGATGCGTACCCATCGCTGGCCTTCACGGCGCGTTTCGATTCGGCCAGCCCGGTAGCGGCCTCCGCGGTGAGCAGTCCGCTGAAGACCTTCGCGGCTCGCTACCTGCTGGATTCCAAGGATCCCCATTTGCTGCCCGACCTGAGCGCGGCGGCGGACATCCTGCCTCCGGAAGCGGGCGCGAAGTGAGGCGCGCCGGCCGGGCCCGGTATTGGTTCGCGGCGGTGCTGGCGCTGGCTGTTGCGGCAGGCGCATTGGCATGGTCCAGGATGCGGAAGGTGGAAGCGGCCGGAGATCTTCCCATGGCCAAGGCGCGCCGCGGCGAGTTTCTGGTGCTGGTGCGCTGCCGTGGAGAATTGGCGGCGGAACGTTCCGTCCAACTCGCCGCGCCGGTGCGCGTGTCGGACCTGCAAATCGTCTGGCTGGCTCCGCCCAACAGTCCGGTGACCGAGGGCCAGACCGTGATCCGCTTCGATCCCAGCGCCGCCCAGCAGGCCATTCGGCAACACACCGCCGCGCTGCGCCAGGCCAAGGCAAACCTGGATCAGGCCGTGGCGCAAGCGCGCATCACCGCGGAGCAGGACAAGCTGGACACGGCGACAGCTCAATACGATCTGGAAAAGGCGCGCCTCGCGGCATCGCAGCAAGCCATCATGAGCGAGATCCAGGGTGACGAGAGCAAAATCGACGCACGCGTGGCGGAAGAAAAGCTGCATGTCGAGCAGGCCGCAGTGGCGTTGCACCGTACGTCGGCCGAGGCCAAGATCGCCTCACTCGCCAGGCTGCGCGACCAGGAGCAGTCGGAACTGGAGATTGCCAACCACCAGGTGGCGCTGATGGAGGTCAAGACCCCGAATAGCGGAGTGATTACCTACCTATCCAACACCTCGCAGGGCTGGCTGAATGCGCAACCGTACAAGGTGGGAGACCGCGTGTATTCCGGGGCGGTGATTGCCGAAGTTCCGGATCTCTCTACCATTCGCGTCGAGGCAAAGGTGGACGAAGTGGACCGTGGCCGGATTTCGGTTGGCGATGCCGGCGTGGTGCGGATCGACGCCCTGCCGGAAAGGACGTGGACCGGCAAGCTGGCGGCAATTTCTCCGCTCACCGAGCAGAGCTTCGAGTGGCCGCCCTCGCGCAGCTTCAAAGCCTATATCGCGCTGGAAGGCGCGGGCGCGCAACTGCGGCCGGGGATGAACTCGAGCGCGGACGTGATCACACGGCGCATTCCGGAAGCGGTCAGTATCCCGGCGAAGGCGCTGTTCACCGATAAAGGGCACGCCATCGTCTACGTCGGCGGCGCGCACGGATATGAGGCGCGTCGAGTGAAGGTGGAAGCGCGCAATCCGGACGAGGTCGCGGTAAAGGGCCTGGCGGCAGGCAGTATGGTGACCCTGGTGGAACCGCCGCGCAACGGAGGTGGACATTGAGCGCCAGCGCCGAGCCAACCACCGCCGCACGGGCTGGAGACGCGCGCCCGAGGCGCACGCGGCGAGTGCTGCGCGGCCTTGCGAAGGCGCTGTTGATTACGGCGATCCTCGCCGCGGCCGGCGGCGCCATGGTGTGGCAGGGCAAACGCATGTACCGGGCCGTGAAGCCGCCAGTGGACACGGTGGTTCCCACCACCACGGTCCGGCGCGGCGATCTCACGCTGACCGTGTCGGCGAACGGCGAATTGCGCGGCGGCAACTCCGAAGTGTTGAGCGCGCCGCTCACTACCGGCGGCCAACTGCACATCACCACGCTGCGCAAGACCGGCGACGTGGTCAAGGCCGGCGATGTGGTGGTGGAGTTCGATCCGACCGATCAGGAGTACCGGTTAAAAGAGGCCGAAGCGGACCTGGCCGAGGCCAAGCTGAAAGTGGAACAGGCCAAGGCGCAGGCGCAGGCCCAGTTGGAGGAAGACACGTACTCGATCACAAGCGCCGAACATCAGGTGCACCTGGCGGAATTGGACGTGCGCAAGAACCCGATCCTTTCCGCCATCCAGGCGCGGCAGAACGATCTGGCCTTGCAGGCCGCCCAGGACCGGCTGAACCAGATCCGCGAGGACATCGGGAGCCGCAAGGCCACCAACCAGGCAGCGGTGGAAGTGCAGGACGCCGGCGTAGGCAGGGCGGACGTGGAAGTGGCCATGGCCAAGAAGAACCTGGAGGCGCTCACCCTGCGAGCGCATGGCGCGGGCTACGTGGCGCTGAAGCAGAACGGCTCGGGCATGTTCATGGACGGCATGACCGTGCCGTATTTTCAGGCGGGCGACGCGGCGTGGGCGGGCATGGCGATCGCCGAGATTCCGGATCTGCACAACTGGGCGATCACGGCCACCATCGGCGAACTGGATCGCGGGCACCTGGCGCTCGGCCAGAAAGTGGACGTAACGGTGGTGGCCCTTCCCGGGCGCGCGTTTCACGGCCACGTGGTGGACCTGGGGGGAACCAGCGGCTCGCCCTGGGACCGTCATTTCGAATGCCGCATGCGGCTGGACGATCCGGCGCCGGAAATGCGGCCCGGCATGAGCGTGCGCATCGTCATCACCACCGATGTGTTGCGCGGCGTGCTCTCGATTCCCGCCCAGGCGCTGTTTGAAAGCGGCCTCCGGTCCTATGTGTATATCCCTTCCGGCGCGAGCTTTACATCGCACGACGTGAAGCTGGTGCGGCGCAGCGAAAGCCAGGTAGTGGTGGAGGGCCTGCGCGAAGGCCAGGTAGTGGCGCTGGCCAATCCGGAACAGGCGCCGCAGAAGAAGGCCGCCGGAACGGCCGCGCCGTTGCCGCGATGAAGAATCGGGTATGAGGGAATGGCGATGAGAACGGGATCCACGGCCGCGGATGGGCGGATCGTGCGGATGAGCTTCATCCGCCGCTACGGTTCCGATTTTGCCCTGGCGGCGGGGAACCTGCTCAGCCAGAAAACGCGTACCCTGCTGACGGCGCTGGGCATGATCTTCGGCGTGGGAGCGGTGATTGGAATGCTCGCCATCGGCGCCGGCGCGCGCGACGAATCGCTGCGGTTCATCGAACAGTTGGGCGTGCGGAATCTGCTGATCGATTCGATTCCCTCGACCAGCGACGCCGAATTGCAGCAGCGGCGCAGATCGTCGCAAGGGCTGAACTATCGGGACGTGCGGATCATCGAGGCCAATCTGGATTCGATGAATCTGTTATCGCCGCGCAAGAGCATGCACCCGTCCCGGCTGCTGCCCAAGCCGGTCGGCGAAGCGCCCTGGCTTTATGGCGTGCGGCCGTCGTATGCGCCGATCCACAACTGGACGATGGCGGAGGGAGCGGCGTTCGGCGAGGCCGAGGAGCAGGCGAGCGCCGCTGTCTGCGTGCTCGGCGAAACCGCCAAGACCGGCCTGCTGGGCTACGAGCCGGCGCTGGGCCGGTACATCAAAGTGGAAGATACCTGGCTGCGCGTGGTGGGCGTATTGCGCGCGCAGGCAGCGTCCGGATCGCAGAATCTTGCCAGCAGTGGAAGCGATGTGAACAACCGGATTTACGTTCCGATCAGCTCGTTTCTCTACCGCTTCTGGGACATGACCGGCTATTTGCGGGATCCGCTGGACGGGGTGGACGTGCAATTGAAGACCGGGGCCGACAGCGTGCAGGCGGCCAAAGTGGTGACGGCGATTCTGAATTCGACACATCGCGGAACGCAGGATTTTTCGGTGACCATCCCCGCCGAACTGCTGGCCGAACAGCAGCGGGCGCAGGTGATTTTTACTTACGTGATGGTGGCGATCGCCGCCATTTCCTTGCTGGTGGGAGGCATAGGCATCATGAACATCGTTCTGGCCACGGTGCTGGAAAGGACGCGCGAGATCGGGATCCGGCGCGCCACGGGCGCGCGCAGAAGCGACATCATGCGGCAGTTTCTGCTGGAATCTGTGTTGATTTCCTTTGCCGGTGGAATGCTCGGGATCGCCTTCGGCTACTTCCTTTCGTGGTTCATCGCGCGTGCGGCGGAGTGGAAGACCATTGTGACCAGCTCATCGATTCTGGTTGCGTTCGGAGTGTCGGTAGGCGTTGGCGTGGTTTTCGGGATCTACCCCGCGCTGAAGGCGTCGCGGATCGATCCGATCGAGGCTTTGCGCTATGAGTAGAGGCGGTTGGCGCGCGCTGGCGCTGGTCGCGGCGGCCGGCGCGGCGCGCCTGGCTTGGTGCGATTCTTTTCCCCTGCTGGGAAGCTTGGAACGCCGATTTCATCCGGATACGGTGATCGAGCGCGACGTGGAGGGCCTGGAGCAGCGCATTCAGAACGGCAAACTGGTTTTGAACCTGAAGACATTTCTTGCCCTGGTACTGAAGAACTCCACTGGCATCCTACTGACCCAACTGGACGTTTATACCGCGGCCGATGCGGTGTCGAGCGCCTTCGCCCCGTTCGATCCGCAGGTGCTGTTCCAATTCAACGCGCAGCGTTCCGTGCAGCAGGAAGCCGCGCAGACCAGCGGAACGGAATCGCTCAGCGATTTGGAGCAGACCTCGACGGCGTCTTATAGCCAGGTGCTGGGCGCCGGGCCAACGGTGACGGCCGGCTTCAACGCGACCCGTTCGTCTTCCAACAGCCCTTTCAACTTTTTCAATCCCAGCGTGGGCACCGGCCTGAATTTCACCGTGACGCAGCCGTTGTTGCAGAATCGCGGCAATTTGCAGCTACGCGCGCCGCTGATGGTGGCTCGCACTCAGTTTCGCATCGTCACCGAGCAGAGCCAGGCGCAAATCGCCACCACCATTGCCAACGCGGCCGGACAGTATTGGGAAGCCATTCGGGCGCGCGAGAACATCCGCGTACTGGAGCAGTCGCTGAACCTGGCCGAAAAGTCTTACGAGCGGGACCGCCAGTCGCTGGACCTCGGGGCGATTTCAAAACTGGATATTCTGCAATCGCAGTCGCAGGTGGCGCAGCGCAAGCTCGATCTGATTCAGGGCCGGTACGCTTACCAGCAGTCACTCGACAGCTTGCGGCAATTGATCGGCGCGGACTTGAAGCCGAACACGCTGGGGATGGAGATCGCGTTGGAAGACGATCCGCGCGAGACGCCGGTGGGTTTCCACGCGCTACCGCTCGGCGAGGCGATCGCCAAAGCCCGGCGCGACCGGCCGGAGCTGAGCGCCGCGGGCCGCCGCGTCGGCGTGGATGAGCTGAACGCGAGAGTCGCCCGCGACCAGATGACGCCCCGCCTGGACCTGAGCCTGGAAGCCGGCAGCAGCGGGCTGGGCGGCAACCAACTGCCGGTGGTATTGCCGGTGGGGGGGACGACCGCTCTGGTGACCGGCGGGCTGGGCGATTCGCTGAACCAGCTTTTTGGTTTCTCGTCGCCCTATTACGGCTTCAGTTTGACCTTGGGAATTCCGGTGCGCAGCAGCGCGGCGCAGGCCAGCCTGACGGACGCGCTGGTGAACCGCGTGCGCGACCGCTATAGCCAGCGCCAGATCGAGCAACAGGTGATTCTGGACGTCGAGACCGCCAACCGCCAGCTCGATCTGGCCCAGGCATCCATGGAAGCCGCCAAGACGTCGCGCGATCTGTCGCAGCAAAACGTGGACGCGGAACAGATGAAATATCAGCTCGGCACGGTGACCGCCTTCGAGCTCCTGACGGCGCAGAGCCAACTGGCCACGGTGGAAGCATCGCTGGTGAACGCTTACGTGGATTATCAGAAGGCGGTGGTAGCTTACCGGCGCGCCATCTGGACGACGCTCGACGATCTGGGATTCGTGCTGGAGTCGCCGCGAGTGCGCTGAAGGCGGCCGGCGCCGCGCGGCTTCCCGAGTCTTCGCGGACTATTCCTTGGCGCGCTTCCCGCGCGTCGGCGCTGGGACCGGCGACAAGATCGCCGGCGTTACGGCGGTGGCGTTAGGGCGCAAGGTCGCGCACTGCAATAGACTATAGGCATGGTCCGCTGGGAGTTAGGGCTCGCATTGTGTCTCGTGGCGCCGGTATGGGCGGGGGAAGCCGACAGTTTGGCCCGCGCCGTCCGCGAGAACAGCTTCGACCACGAGGAGTGCTACCGCGTCCGCGATCTCAGCCTGGCCATCGAAGACATCAAGATCTATCTCACCGACGGCCACCTGATTTTCGGCCGTCCGGTGGGCGGCAGGCGAATCGCGGCGGTGTTCGTGGCCGATGTGGAAAGCGGCGACGCCGAGATCATTCTGCTTCCGCCCGACCGCGCGGAGCGGCGCTCGCTGGCTTCCTACATCCACTCTCCCAACCTGGACGAACATTTCCGTACCGGAATGTTCCTGTTCACGAACGATACGTATGAAGCGATTCTGGCGCAGCTTCCCTCCAATCCCGCCAACCGGCGCACGCCCGAGATTGGCGCCCTGCTGGACGAGCAGTTCACGCCCGTGCTGCGCAACCTGAGCGCAAGCTATCAAACCCGGCTGGTGCTGGATCTGCTCAATCGCACAACTGGCCGGCAGGGTCTTTTCGCCTCCGTGCTGGACAGCCCGAATCTGGGCGCCTTCGATGTGGTGTACGATCGCCTGCGCGCCGAGCCCATCATCGTCGGCCAGATGACCAGCCGCGACAACCGGCTGTTCCTGGATTCCTGGACCAGCTTTCAGCCCCGCTCGATGCGCAGCGGGACCGGGCCGCGTGTGCCCGATCTGGCGCTGGCCGATTACCGCATCGAAGCCGCTATCGGTAGCGATCTCGAACTGAGAGCCGCCACACGAGTGAGAGTGCGGCCGAGCAGTTCCGGCGTGCGCGCGGTGGAGTTCGATATTTCGCCGCTGATGACGGTGACCTCGGCGACGGTGGATGGGCGGCCGGCCGAGGTGCTGCAACGCGAATCGCCGCGCGGCAACGCCCTGCGCGCCGGCGACGCAATGTTCGTGGTGGCTTGCCCCGAGCCTCTGGCAGCCGGCCGCGAGTACGAATTCGCGTTCGAACACTCCGGCAAGGTGGTCTTCGACACCGGCGACCGCGTGCTGTTCGTCACCGCCCGCGGCAACTGGTACCCGATACACGGTCTCCAGTTCGCCACCTACGATCTGACTTTTCGCCACCCCAAGGACCTGGACCTGGTGGCGCCGGGCGATCTGATCGATACTCGCACCGATGGCGACATCCGGGTCACGCATTTCCGCGTGCGCTCTCCCATCCGGCTCGCCGGCTTCAACCTGGGCAACTACGCGCGGGCCCGCGCGCAGCGGGGCGGTTACGTGGTGGAAGTGTGCGCCAACCGCGCCCTCGAGCGGGACTTGAAGCCGCGGCCCGAGATGCCGGTGCGGGACCTGACGATCACGCAGAATCCGCGCAAGATCGGCGGGATTGTCGCCGACACCTTCCCTTCCTCGCCTTCCGGCCCGCTCGACCGGTTGCAGGAGATGGCCACCGGAGTGGCCTCGGCTCTGGAATTCATGGCCGCCAGATTTGGACCGCCGGCGCTCAACCGTCTCACCGTATCGCCCATCCCCGGCACCTTCGGCCAGGGCTTCCCCGGCCTGATCTATCTTTCCACGCTGAGCTATCTGAAGACGATTCCCCGCAGCGCCGGCAGCCTGGCGCAGGCGCAGGAGCTATTCTTCCAGCAGGTTTTGCAGGCGCATGAGACAGCCCATCAGTGGTGGGGCAACCGTGTCACCACCGGCTCTTATCGCGACGCCTGGATGATGGAAGCGCTGGCGAACTATTCCGCGATGCTGTACCTGGAGAAGACCAGTGGCGCGCGCGCCGTCGATACGATACTGGACCGATACCGGGACGAGTTGCTGGCCAAGGGGGAAACCGGTCAGCAGGTGGAATCCGCGGGCCCCATCACAATGGGTACGCGTCTGGAATCCTCCCAGGATCCCAGCGCCTGGCGGAGTGTCACCTACGGCAAAGGCACCTGGATCGTTCACATGCTGCGCCGCTACCTGGGGGATCAGCGCTTTCTCGCCATGCTGGTTGAAGTTCTGAAGCGATACGATCACCAGGAGATGTCGACCGAAGACTTCCGGCGGGTGGCCGCGCGTTTCACTCCGCCCGGGTCCGACGATGCCGATCTGGAGACCTTCTTCGACACCTGGGTTTACTCGACCGGAATCCCCACCCTCAAGATGACTTACAGCGTGAAGGGCAAGGCGCCGGCGCTGCGGCTGGTGGGCACGGTGACACAAAGCGGCGTGGAAGGCGATTTTTCCGCGCTGGCGCCGGTCGAGATTCGCCTCGCCGGCGGCCAAACCACTACCCGATGGGTGCGGTGCGGCAGCGAGCCGGCTCCGTTCAGTATGGCTCTGAAACAGCCTCCGCTGCGGGTTACATTGGACCCGGACCGGGCCGTTTTGCGGCGGTAAAGGCCGGTCAATGCGCGTCCCTGCGGCAGTCAGGCGAATTCACTGTGAGTTTCAGCACATATGCTGGAGCCGGGAGTACCAACGGTGGGTATCGGGTAACGCATTTTATGCCGTAGAATATCCGGAGTGTTCTGGAAACACGCCTCCGAAGCTGCGCTCGAACAATATGCCATGGGCAAGATGAGCGAAGCGGAAACCGCTCCCGTGGAAGAGCACCTGCTACTTTGCCCGTGCTGTTGCGCGCGCGTAGCATGGCTGGACGGTTTTGTAGAATCGATTCGTACTGCCGCCCAAAGCGCTCCTTGTGTGGGTGCGGCCGGGCGCCAAAGCTAACGGTTCCCTCGCCATAGCTATTGAGAGCGCTCAGTGCGCCGATAAGACTCCCAGGAGAGTACGCCTTGGGATTGAGCGGCGCAATACAGCCGGCGGACCTTTCGAGCGAACTGAGCCAGACCATGCCGGTGCTGGTCGCGGAGGATAACCCGGTATTCCAGTCCATGCTCAGGAGCATGCTCACCAAGTGGGGATACGATGTCCGGATCTCTAAGAACGGACTGGAGGCGTGGGAAGCGATACAAGCTGCCGGCGCGCCACGCCTGGCGGTGCTGGACTGGATGATGCCTTACATGGACGGAGTGGAGGTGTGCCGTCGGATCCGCACCGCGGCGCGCGAGCCATACGTATACGTGCTGCTGCTGACGGCCCGCACCGAATCGCAGGACCTGGTGGAGGGCATGGAAGCGGGGGCGGACGATTATCTCACCAAGCCGTTCAACGCCCAGGAGCTGCGGGTGCGTTTGCGCGCCGGCCGCCGCATTCTGGACCTGCAACAGCAGTTGATGGAAGCGCGCGAGGCGTTGCGCGTACAGGCCACCCACGACGCTTTGACCGGCCTGATCAACCGGGGACGCGTGCTGGAAATCCTGTTCGCGGAAATCGCACGCTCCGCGCGCGAACGGCGGCCGTTATCGCTGCTGATGGTGGATCTGGATCACTTCAAGCAGATCAACGACAGGCTCGGCCATCAGGCGGGAGATGCGGTGCTTCGGGAAGCGGCGCGCCGCATGCAGGCCACCACGCGCCAGTATGACGCGCCCGGACGTTATGGCGGCGAGGAGTTCTTGATCGTTCTGCCGGGCTGCGGCGCGCGCGAGGGCTACGCGCAGGCCGAGCGCATCCGCGAGGCCTTCTCGCGCGCACCATTCGCCGCCGGCTCGGAGTCGCTGGCCGTGACCTGCAGTATCGGCGTCTCCAGCCGCGATGCCTGCGCCGATGGAGAAGCCTGCCGCCTCATCCACGAAGCCGACGAGGCTCTCTATGCCGCTAAGAATCAGGGCCGCAACCGCGTGGTTGAGTTTGTTTCCGAGGAGCCTTCCGCCGAAAGCCTCGCTCTCGCGAAGCTCGCCAGCTTCTCCGAAGCGTAGCCGTGGCGTGGGCGGCCAAGCCAGGGCAATGCCGCGCGGCCTCGTTTCGCCCGAAAGACCGCGTGGCGCCGCTCGCCAGCAAACGCCTGCCTTTCCGTTGTAAAATAAACAGTTTAAGGACATCTCCCAATGCAGAACACGCTGTTGACGAAGTTTATTCAGAAGAACGTCCGGACCGATGTCCCGACGTTCCGGCCGGGCGACACCATTCGCGTCCATGTCAAGATCAAGGAAGGCGACAAGGAACGGCTGCAGGCTTTCGAGGGCACGGTGATTGCCCGCAACAACACCGGCCTCGGTGAGAGCATCACGGTTCGCAAGGTCAGCTTCGGACAAGGCGTGGAGCGCATCTTCCCCGTGCATGCCCGCATCATCGACCACATCGACGTAGTCCGCACCGGCCGCGTCCGCCGCGCCAAGCTGTATTATCTGCGCGACCTGAAGGGCAAAGCGGCCCGCCTTCGCGAGCGCGAATAGCGTCCCAGATTCCATGCGGCCCGAAGCGGCGTGTGGCAAAATCCGTTGCCAGGCCACGATCGAGCGCGAGTTGCGCGCGCGCGGCTTCCACTTGGTCGCCGGCATCGATGAGGTCGGCCGCGGCGCGTTGTTCGGGCCGGTAGTGGCTGCCGCCGTGATCCTCTCTCCCGACCGCTCGATACGCGGTCTCAACGACAGCAAGCTGCTTTCGCCGGAGCGCCGCGAAACGCTCGCCGCGCGCATACGCGACCGCGCGGTGGCTTGGGCCGTGGCCGCGGTGGATTCGGCCACCATCGACTCCATCAACATCTACCAGGCGTCGCGCCAAGCCATGCGGATGGCTGCCGGCCGGCTCAGACCCGCGCCCGATTTTCTGCTGGTAGACGCCGTGCCGCTGGATGTGGATGTTCCGCAGCGCGCGCTGATCAAGGGCGACGCCCGCTGCCACGCCATCGCGGCAGCCTCCATCATTGCCAAGGTTTGGCGCGACGAGTTGATGCGCGTGTGGGACGCCGTTTTCCCGGCTTACGGCCTGGCCTCCCACAAGGGCTACTCGACGCCCGAACACCTGCTCGCCCTCCGCGAGTTCGGCCCCACGCCTTTGCACCGGCTCAGCTTCGATCCCGTGCGCGAGCACGCCCGAATGCTGTTCGACACCGGCCGGCAGATGGAGCTCTTCGAGACGGCGGCGGCCGTATGACGCCTCGTTCGCCAGACCCCGATGCTCCGCGGCAGGGTCCGCCTGCAGACGCCCCGCCGCCGGCTGCCGCTCCGCGCCGGATCTACCGCTGGTACCACGTGTTGGGAGCCGCGGCGCTGATCGCCGTGTGCACGGCCATGGGCCTATTCCTGCTGGTCTTTCCCTGGAGCGCATTTTGGGAAGCGAATTCCTATGTGCTCGAAGTGCCCGCCATTCAGGACTATTGGTCGAGCCCGTACCTGCGCCTCGCGGTGAGCGGGCTGGGGATGGTGAACCTCTTCTTCGCGTTGGTCGATCTGGTTCGCTTTCGCCGCTTCTTCGAGCCGTAAATGCGCCGATTGCTGCTGCTGGTGGTTGCGATCGTCGTCTACGGTTCGCTTTACCCGTGGCATTTCACATTCGCCGGCCGGCCCGAGCCGGTGTGGCTTCTGCTGCATTCCTGGCCGGCTGTGTGGGACCGGTTCGTGCTGCGCGATGTCGCGATCAACGTGCTGCTTTATATGCCGGTGGGTGCGGTGGCGTGTCTGGCGTGGCTGCCCCGCTCTCCGCGCGCTGCCGCGGCGGCCGCGACGGCCTTCGGTTTTGCGCTATCCCTTTCCATGGAGCTGCTGCAGAACTATGTTCCGGGCCGCACCACCAGCCTGTCCGACCTGACCACCAACACGCTCGGCGCGGCGGCGGGCGCGTTTCTGGCGGTTGCATTCGCGCCTGAAATCATCCCACACCTTTATAGCCGGGTGCGGCGCGCTTCACCGGGCGCCGCCTTGCTGCTGGCGTGTTGGGGCGGCTATCAGATTTACCCGTTTTTTCCCATCCTCAGTTCGACGCGCTTGCGGCAGGCGATCCACGCGCTGATCGTTACGCGCAGTCTTTCTCCAGTTTCGGTGTGGGCTGCCGCAGCGGAGTGGTTTGCCGCCGCGCTGGCGCTGGAAGCCATCTTCGGGCGCTTGCGCGGGACATGGCTGGCTGGCGCCATGCTGGTTTCCGGGCTGAAGATCTTCATGCCCTCGCGCTCACTCGCGCCCGATGAAGTAGCCGGTGCAGCCCTCGCGCTGGTTGCCTGGGAGATCCTGCTATCGAAGCGGCGTCTGCGGATTGGAGTGTGGATGGCGCTCTCGGCGATCCTGCTGGCCGAACTGGCGCCTTTCCATTTCACCAGGAACGCCGCCCCGTTTTCCTGGGTTCCCCTCGGCGCCACATTTGAAAATGAGCGCTGGGGCGCGCTGGTGATTCTGCTGCGGAAGGCGTTTCTCTACGGCGCCGCCGTCTGGCTGCTGGTCCGCTCCGGGATTCGGTACCCGGTGGCCGGCGGCGCACTGGCCGCGAGCCTGTTCGCACTCGAAATGGTGCAGCGTTACCTGCCCGGCCGCACGCCGGAGATCACCGATTCGCTGATCGCCGTGGCGATGACCGTCGCACTCTGGGCGCTCGCCGACCGGCGCCCGCGGCCGGCGGTAGAATAAGCCAGGAGCGCGTTTTATGCGGCTGGGTCTTGCGATTTATTGCTGCTCGTTGGTTGCCGGGGCTGCCGAAATCCCGGCTGGAGCGCATGTTGCCTTACAGTTGGTCAACACGGTCGACACGCGCACGGCGAAGGTGGGCGATTACGTCTACCTGCACACGGCCAGCCCAATCGCCGCCGGCGGCCACATTGTGGTTCCGGTGGGCAGCTACGTGCAGGCAACCGTCTCGCGAGCCCAGCGCAGCGGCCGTGTGAGTGGCCGCGCCGAACTGGCCATTCGCATCGAGACTCTCACCTTCCCGGATGGCAAGGAAATCCGCATCAATCCTCACTTGAGCTCGGTGGATTCCGCCGGTTCGGGTCAAAAGGTAGATGCGAGCGAGGGTGACATCAAGCAGGCCTCGGGCCACGATACGGACGCAGCCCGGGTGGGAACCGCGGCTGGCACGGGAGCGGCGATCGGCGGCCTGGCGGAGCGTTCGTGGTCCGCCGCTGGAATCGGTGGCGCAGCCGGTGCAGGCGTCGGCCTGGCCGTCGTGCTCCTCACCCGCGGCAAAGAAGTGGAGCTGCGCCAAGGCACCACCGTCGACGTAGTCTTCGATCGCGCGGTGCCGATCGAGTGAGCGATGTGGCGCGGGCTGTCCAGCCGGCTGAGTTGAGATTCGTCTCGACTCTTCTTCTCGCCTGACCGCATTCGGTTTAGTATGGGTCTTCGGCCTGGCGTCGTAGCGAGCCCACGCCCGGCTTTCTAACGACCGATGCCCGACACTCATACCAGTGCTTCTCTCCGAAACAAGATCCCCGCCGCGCGCGGCCTGTGCTGGGCTGCTATCGCACTGCTGTGCGTTCGCGCGCTGGCCGCGCAGGACAACGGAGGCATCTCCGGAACGGTGCTCGATGTTGCGGGCAATCCCGTTCCCTTCGTCGAAATCGCGCTACGCGGCGACCACAACGATTGCCGCCGGTCGATGGCTGCCGACTCGCGCGGGACGTTTCGTTTCGCCGATCTCGCTCCGGGTCCGTATACCCTTGTCCTGATTTCGCCGGCCTACAACATCGGCGTCACAGCCGTAGTGGTCAAGGCCGGCCAGACGACCATACGGTCACTCGGCTTCGACAGTCCGTTCCCGTACGGGTACGAAGACGTCGTCTACGGGCACCTGGATTGGATTCACGACCAGGCCGAAATCGAGCCTGGCCAGCAGGGCAGTGTCACTGAAGGCACGGGCCCGTACTCGTTCCGCGCCAATGCGAGTTTCAACTCCAACGGGCAGCGCGGTCAGAACAACAACTTCCTGCTGGACGACATGGACAACAACGACGCCTGGACCGGCGGCGCCATGCTCAACCCGCCGGCCGAGGCAATTGGCTCGGGGAGCCTAGCGACTGATTACCTTCCCGCCGCCTCCGGCCACGCTACCGGCGCGAGCGTCAGTGTGTACACCAGTTACCCTTCAGAACGGCTGCACGGAAGCGCGCATGAGGAATTCGGCAATTCCGCTCTGGATGCGCGCAATTTCTTCGATGGCGCCAGCAAGCCCTCGATGCTGGCGAACCAGTTCGGCGGCAACCTGGGAGTTCCAGACCGCAAGGGCGACTGGTACTTCTTTGCAGACGCGGAAGGCCTGCGATCGCGCCAGGGGCTGACCGTGATTTCCACCGTACCCACCTCCGCTCAGAAGCTCGGCGATTACTCATTCGCGCCGATCTACAATCCCTTCACGATTGCACCCACGCCTTCCGGCATTTTCGAGCGGCAGCCGTTCCCGAATAACCAGATTCCGGCGAGCTTGTTCTCGCCGGCCGGTGAGAAGTTACTGGCTTTGTATCCCGATCCTAACTTACCTGGCATCGCCGATAACTACCGTTACTCGCCATCGGCTCCTCACAACGCTGGCTGGCTTCACGGCCGCGTTGGTAAGGAACTGCCCAGGAACAACACTTTGTCCGTGGCTGCCGGATACGAACGCGAGCGCGAGCATTCGCCCGGCGCGCTCCCCGCGCCCGCTGGGGTACCGCAAACCAGCTTAGGCAGCGACATCGCGCAAAACGCGAACGATGCCGACGTGACGTCCAACGCGTGGGATTTCGTGGTCGCGGACACCACCACGCTTCGGCCTTCCATCATCAATGAATTCCGCGCCGGCGCGGCCTCGTTCCATCTTCAGGCGCAACCGCTCGATCAGGGTAGCAACTGGTCAGCCGCTCTCGATATACCGGGCTTGAGCTCGGCCGGCCTTCCCACCATCAACCTCACCGGGTTCACTTCCCTGGGAGCCTCGGGCGCCGCGCCGTTCGATCTTCGCATGTCGAATTTCCAACTGGAAGACACGGCGCGCTGGACCACTCACCGCCACGTCTGGCAGTTCGGCGTCCAAGCGATTCGGCGCTTCGCCGATGGCGACGCGGGCAATGTCTCGAGCCGCGGCACCTTCCTCTTCACTCCCGATTACACCAGCCAGGAAGGCTCCGCCGCGCCCACCGGCGATTCCATCGCTTCGCTGTTGCTCGGATTTCCTTCCGAAGTCGAGCGCGATGTCCAGTTTTCTCCGTACCATCTGCGCGCCTGGGAGCTCGCCGGTTTCGCGGGCGACCAGATTCGCCTGGGCCGGCTGACTATCAATGCTGGCCTTCGTTATTCCCTGTATCCGCCGCTCACCGAGACCGCGGACCGGATGGTGAACTTCAATTATTCGAGGACCGCTCCGGCACTCGATCAATTCGCCGGTCAAGGCGGCGTGAACCAATATACCGGATTGGGTTTCAATAAACGCGCGCTGGCGCCGCGGTTGGGCTTCGTTTTCAATCTCTCTCCTAACGGCTCTACCGCGCTGCGCGGCGGGTTCAGCACGGACTACGATTCCGGGAGCTATCTCGCGGAAGGCCTGCTGGCGCGGAATCCGCCGTATGCTTCGTCGCTCGATATGATCAATGGCACCTTTCAGCTTGGGGCCAATCTCACCGCCGGATTACCCGCCCCAGCGGCGGTCTCGCTGCTCAACGCGCAGGCTCTCACCGCGGCTCAGGGCAGCATCAACGCGATTCAACCGGAGAACTACACTCCGTATGCCGACCAGTGGAACCTGTTTCTCGAACGCCGCCTGGGATCGCGACTGGTGCTGGAGATCGGCGGCGTGGGGTCGATGGGCATTCATCTCCAAGACGCGTTCAACGCCAATCAGCCTTTCCCGGCGCCAACGCCTTATGCCACCCTGCGGTATCCATACGAACCTTATGAATCGCGCATCACATATCTGAACCTCGGTGGAGGGTCGACTTACTACGGCGGGCAGGCTAAGATAAGCGGTCAGATTCGCACTGGCTTGACGATGCTGCTGAGTTACTCGCAGTCTAAGTCGGTGGACGATTCGGTGGCGCCATTTAGCGACCCACTCAGCCGGCCCGCCGCGCCGCAGGACACTTACAACGCGCGCGGCAATCGCGGGCTGTCTCCTTTTGACATCGCGCAGCGCGCCGTCCTGACCGCGCAATACGATCTTCCCCGGCAGGCTGGTACCGGATGGCTCGCGGCAGCGACGCGGGATTGGCACTTGAGCGCCATCGCCACCCTGCAAACCGGTTTTCCGTTCACGCCGGAGCTGGCGGTCAACAGTCTGAATAACGGCGGCTTTCAGCTCCCCAACCGCACTGGCAATGGCGCTCTGCCGGCGGATCAACGTTCCTATCTCGATTGGTTCAACTCTAGCCTGGGCGCGGCGAACAGCGCGTTCCAGGCTCCCGCGCTCTATCACTACGGCGACTCCGGCTTCGACATACTGCGCGGACCGGGGCTGACTAACCTGGATGCCGCGTTAAGCCGAAGCTTCCGTCTCCGTGACAGCCTGCACCTGGAGACGCGGCTTGCCGCCACGAACCTTTTGAATGACGTGAACTTCGCGCTGCCCAACCGCTTCCTTGGCGTCGAATCTTCCGGCGTCATCAGTCACACGGTCACGCCCGCGCGGCAGATCCAACTGGCCGTTCGGGTGGCGTGGTGAGCCAACCGGTCGCTCGACTTAGGGTGTGGGACATAGGAGTTGGGCACGAGGCCACAATAGGGCCAGCCCGGGCGAAAGAGAATAGCCCAGTGCGTGAGCACCACGTGTGATATCACCTATAGCCCCGGAGCGGGGCGAGAGACGGTTTGCGCGCCCGATTACGGCATGTCCGACGGGCGTGACCGCTCCCTCTGGTCGCGGCTCGGTTGGGCTCAGGTGATTCGTTAGCGTTCCCAGTGCTCACGCGCTGGGCTATTGTCTGTCGCCCCTGCCGGGGCTCGCTGGCTCGCTCCACTCCTTTGACGGATCAGGTGTACGTGGCACGCTCGGAGACTCGCTATTTTCCGGGGAATCGGCGATCCTCCGACTTTCATGTCCGCACCTCTCGCCTGCGCGCGCAGTCCCGTTTTGTACTAAGCTCGCTGATGTGAGTAACACTGCGACTAAGCCCATCGCGCGAGGGGTGGCAATTGGCGTTGGGCTGACGCTCGGCCTCACCGCGCTCTGGCTGTTCCTGTTTACCGGCTCCCTTGGCGGGCTTGGGAGAATGCTTGGTCCCGCAACACTGTATATGCTGCCGGCTTTGGCATTGCAGGCCGCGGTGGCATTACCGATGCGCCGCTGGATGGCCAGTGTCCGCCCTCCGGTGGATTGGATCATTTTCGCCGGTGTCCAGCTCACGGCCGCCGGGGCAACCGCAGCGGTGGCCAGTTTCCTGATGCTGGTGACCGGTATTGCGAAGAGCTGGAACGGGTTGGTTCAGGCCAACCGGGTGGTGATTGTCTCCATGGTGCTAATTACCTGTGCCATAGAACTATACTCCAGCACCCGTCGCCGTCTCGAGCAGCGCAACCGCCAGCTCGAACAGAGGGTGGAAACCGAAAGCCGCGCGCTGCAGCTTCATCAGGAGGATTTTGAGCGCGCCCGCGAGATCCAGCAGGCGCTCATGCCCACTACCCTGCCGCAAATTGACGGATGCGAGCTGGCGGCCGGATGCCAGCCCGCCCGCATGGTGGGCGGCGACTATTTCGATGCCATCCGCCTGGGCGACGCCCGCGCGGCGATCGCCATCGGCGACGTTGCCGGCAAAGGCATGGCGGCCGCTCTGCTGATGTCCAACCTGCAGGCGATTGTGCGCGCGTTCGCTCCCGCGCTTTCACCCGACGAGTTGTGCGCCAAAGCCAACCAGCTGATTGCCGGCAATGTCGCGCCGGGCAAGTACATTACATTCTTTTACGCCGTGATCGACACGGCGATCATGCATCTGGATTACTGCAACGCCGGCCACAACCCGCCCATTCTGCGCCGCCGCGATGGCACGCTCGAATCCCTCCGCGAGGGCGGGCCCGTGCTCGGCGTCATACCGGCCGCGGCATACGCCGCCGGTAGCGTCGAATTGGGCTCGGGCGACTGCCTGGTGCTCTATACCGATGGCATCAGCGAAGCCTTCAACGCCGCCGATGAGGAGTTCGGCGAAGAGGGCCTCATCCAAGCACTCGACCAGCCGGCCGGCCTCGCCGAAGAGAGCCGCCAGCGCATCATGGCCGCCGTAACCGAATTCTCGAGCGGGAATTTCCACGACGACGCCACCATGATGATCGTGGCCGTGCACTGAATTGTCCACGCAATGGCAGCAAGAAGAAGCCGGGATGACACTCGGCTCTTGCAGAATTGCAGTCCGCGCCAGGGATGATTCCCGTCAACCGTTGCCCGCTCGAAAATTCGGCCCGCGCGCACGGATCACAGCTTTTCCAGCACGCGATCGAGCAATTCGCGGTGGGCGACGCTGCCCTGAGCGATGCGGGCGCTGCCTCCGCCGCGCCCGCCGGCTTCGGCGAGCGCCGCTTTGAGCGACTTGCCGGCGTCGATGCCGGAATCGGCGGAAGCCGCCAGCAGAACGGACGGCGGATCGTCAAGCGCGGCCACGAAGACGGATTTGGGCTGCGCGGTGAAGCTTTGCGCCAGCGCCCGCATTTCCTCCAGTCCGCCGCGCTCGATGCGCCGTGTGTGACGGCGCAACCCGTCGCTCGCGGGGGTGGTCGCTGCGTATAGCTCGCGGCCCTGGAAAGCCGCCAGTTCCATTTCCAGCTTGCGGCGGGCTTTGTCGGCAGCGCGGCCAGATTCGAGATGGGACGCCGCCGCCGCGGGCACGTCGTCGAGAGACGCGGAGAAGAGTTGGGCGGCGGCGGAAAGCGCTTCGAAATCGGCGCGCGCGCGGCGCACGGCGCGGCCACCGCAGACGAACTCGACGCGGGTGGTTTCGCGGACTTTTTCGATCTTGCGGATGAAGATGGGCCCGATTTCTCCGGTGGAGCGCACGTGGGTGCCTCCGCAGGCGCTGCGGTCGAGGCCCGCGATGCTGACGATGCGGAGCGTGCCCTCGCGATCGGAGGGCTTGCGCAGGCCGCTGGCCGCGGCGGCATCCTCGAATTCGACCGCCAGCGGACGGTTTTCGAAAACCACCGCATTGGCGCGGCGCTCGGCCTCGCGCACGGTGCCTGGGTCCATCATTCCGCCTTCGAGGTCGATGGTCGCGCTGTCCGCTCCGAGGTGGAAGCTCACCGTGTGCAGCGCGAAAAGCACCTCGAAAACTGCCGAGAGAAGGTGCTGCCCGGAGTGCTGCTGCATGTGGTCGAAACGGCGTTCCCAATCGATGGCGCAATCGGCCACTGGAGCGGCGAGCGGCGCGCTCAAGCGGTGAGCGATGCGCTCGCCTTCGTCGGCCACGTCCAGCACGACGGATCCCCCAATCGAACCGGTGTCGCAGGGCTGGCCGCCCGAAGCGGGATAGAACGCGGTGCGATCCAGATATACGGTGAGGCCGCCCGAGGCCTCCTCCACCACTTGCGCGCGAAATGAACGCAGGTAGGAATCGGCGTAATAGAGACGCTCGGTCATGGGAACACCGCTATTGTGCCAGAATTCGCGGGCACTCCGCTTGCGCCGATGCCGTCCGGTTGGTTACATTGAAAAGGTCAACTCCAAGCGCGCCCGTAGCTCAGTTGGATAGAGCGTCTGGCTACGAACCAGAAGGTCGGGTGTTCGAGTCACCCCGGGCGCACCACTCAACCATAGCAATGTCGGCTCTACGCCAACAACGGGGGCCAACAGGCGGCTCTACGCCAACAACGGGGGCAAACCCCAGTCCCAGACGACGACCACAATAAAACCGCTCTGCCGGAGCTAGCTTGAATTCTTCGAGAATTGCTTTCGAAGTTCGGCGATTTCTTCACCGGATGGAGTCCAGTCCGTGTCGCATGTATTACAGTGGAACACCAACGCGTCGGATTTCAACGCCGCGTCGAACTCTTCCGGGCTAAATTTCACTGTCTGGTTGTGGTTGTTGGGACAGACAATATCAAACTCCACGCGGTTGCTCATGAATCCTCCGGCTGGCTGCAATTTTCGTCGATTTGCTTGCGCCGGCCCTGCCTTGCGCTGGCGGGCACTAAAGTGAACGTCGTGCTGCTCGGGCGATCCGGTGCACCGCCTGCTCGTCCAGGCTTGATGGTAGCGCAAACCCGCGTCTGCAGACCGAGACACCCCAGGCCCTCGGGGGATCGCCGGCTGAGGGGAAGCTGGACATCATGAGGCCGCGGTGACTCTGAGCATGCCGGTCCGAGCAGTCTGACGCGGCTGTGCTGGGTTGCGCTCTATGCGGCCTTCGCGACGTTGCCGCCGGCGCGGGCACAACGCTCCATGCGCACCAGACCACGACACACTTGGAACTGAGTGTTTTTTCGCTCGGAAATCCTAGGCGGGAGGATGTACGACGGCCGCCGCCGTCACTACCGCCTGCGAACCCGCGAACCGACGTGTTGCCGTTACTCTTCCCGCAAAGCCGTCGCCGGGTCAACCAGCGCCGCGCGGCGGGCTGGAATGTAGCCGGCAGCGAGTGCGGCAATGGCGAGCAGCGCGAAAACGGAAATGAACGTCGCTGGATCAGTGGAACTCACTCCGAACACCACTTGCGCAAGCCAACGAGAAATCAGCAGAGACAATACGAAGCCCGCTGCCAAACCGATTCCAGCCAGTTTTACAGCGTTGCCCAATACCAGGTTGAGCACGTCGCGCCGCTCGGCGCCGAGCGCCATGCGAACGCCGATCTCGTGCAGCCTCAGAGTTACGGAATAGGACATAACGCCGTACACTCCCACCAGGGCCAGTGTGAGCCCGATAGCCGCAAAGACTGCCAGCAGCAGCATGGAGAACCGGCGGTACGCGAGCGACTGCCCGACCAAATCATCCATGGTTCGAACGTCCGAGACGGGGATGCCGCGGTCGATGGAATGGATGGCGTTCTGGACGGGGAGGGCCATCGCCGCCGGGTCTCCCGAGGTGCGAGCCGCGACAGTCCAGGATAGGGACGGTTCCTGCTTGTAAGGAACATACGTCTCTGCGAGCGGGTCCCTAGCCCAAGTCTGCTCCGGTCCGGAGTTCTTGACGTGTCCGACCACCCCGACCACCGTGATCCAAGGTGCTTTGGAAGTGGAATTGAAGTCGTTCTTGATGCGCTTGCCGAGGGGATTCTCGTGCGGCCAGTAGCGCCGGACGAACGCCTCGTCCACTATAGCCGCCTCCCGGCCCGCCTCTCCGTCCCGTTCGTCGAACAGGCGCCCGGAGACAAGCGGAATGCGCAGGGCCTCAAAATAGCCGGGACTCACGGACATCATGTTGGTCCAGGAAACGTCGGCCATGGTGCGTTTGGGCTCGCCCGGCTGCACGAAGATATCCTGCCACCCGTCGCCGCTCAACGGCATCGGGTTGGCCAACGCTGCCTTTTCTATGCCCGGGACTTCGCGAATCCTGCTCAGGACCTGGTCAACCGGATATTTCTGGGTTGGCAGCGAAATCTTCAGGGTGAGGAGATGGTCGGGATGAAAGCCGAGGTCCACCGCGGCGAGGCCCATAAACGTTCGCAGCATCAATCCCGCTCCGATCAGCAACACGAAGCTGAGCGAGATCTCGGCGATCACGAGCACGCCGCGCACTCTCTGGCGTTCGAGTCCGCCGGTTGTGGAGCGGCCGGTATCTTTGAGGGCCGCAGTCAGATCCGTCCGGAACGACTGCCAGATTGGAGCCAGGCTGGCCAAAAGTCCGGTGAGAAGCGCCGCTGCGAAGGTAAATGCCAGCACCGGCATGTTGATGCGGATGAAGCGCGCGTGCGGCAGCGCTGCTTCCACGAGCCTGGTCAGAAAATCGACGCTCCAGACGGCAAACTCGATTCCGAGCGCGCCGCCGGCCAGCGACAAGATCAAGCTCTCGCCCAACAGTTGCCCGATGATGTGGCGTCGGGAAGCGCCGAGCGCGACGCGGATAGCGAGATCTTTCTTGCGCTGAAGGGCGCGCGCCAACAGCAGGTTGGCGACATTGGCACAGGCGATTAAGAGCACGAACCCCACGCCGGCCAGGAGCGCCAGAAGCGCGGGCCGCACGGTGCTGACCGTATCATCATGCAAGTCCGTCAGCGCGACCCCGAAGCCCTCATTCGTGGTGGGGTACTTCAGCGCCAGGTTGTCCGCGATTGCCTGCAAGTCGGATTGCGCCCGAGCGAGCGTGACGCCCGGCTTCAGTTCGCCCACCGCCTCCATGAAATGGACGGAGCGCGGGACTCTGCTCCAGGCGTCGTACGAGAGGCCGGCCGGTATCCAGAATTGCGCATGCTCAGGAAAGTCGAAGGACGCCGGCATAACGCCAACGATGGTGTACGGCTTCGCATCGAGCGTCAGCGTCCGGCCGATGACGTTGCGATCACCGCCGAAACGTTGATGCCAGAGACCGCGCCCGATGACGACGGCAGGAGCGGCGCCCGGCTTGTCTTCGGCTCGCGTAAAAACACGCCCGAGTTCGGCGGAAGCCGTCAGCATCGGGAACAGATCGGCGGATACCTTGGCGCCCTGTGCGCGGATCGGTTGGTCGTTGGTTCGGACCGTGAATTCATCGGAGCCGAACAGGGACAGGTTCTCGAAGGACGTGGCGCCGCGCTTCCAGTCCTGAAAGTTCCGCGGACTGACGCTCATTCCGGGGCCAAGCGGGCCGCGTTCATGTATGCGCACCAGCCGATCCGCATTGGGGTAGGGCGTCGCCCGCAACAGAACCGCATATACAACGCTGAAGATCGCCGTATTTGCCCCGATGCCGAGGGCAAAGGTGAGCACCGCAACGGCGGTGAGGCCGGGGCTTTTCGAGAGTGTGCGTAGGGCTAACCGAAGATCGTTCATGTTATTCGTACCTCGGTGTCATCTACACGACCTGATGCACCGAGCCCCTCCGTCCTTTTAGTAACTGCAAACAGCGGTCCGCATCCTGCCCCCGCAACCGATTGATTTCAGAAGGCTAGCCGTCGACCAGAACAGACACGATGTTCGTTTGTGGGAAACGGCGTCCCAGTGCTGCAATCCGCCTGATAGGACTTTTCGAAAATCAGTTGAGGGGTTCTGAGACTCGAAGTGGCGTTTGAGGGATAAGACTAGCAGCTGTGCCCTGCAATGCCCCAGTCCGAAAGATCGGCGCGTTCCGTGTTCGGGCTCGCTATGGCCACCTGGTTCGCCAGCAGCGTCAGTCAGCTATCGATAACCGAAATAACAACGATGGCTATCTAAGATGTAAGGGATCGTCATGATAGGGTTTGCCGCACACCTAATGGAATGCGGGCCTTCGACGCACCAGGAAGAAGGTGGGAACGGCACAGCCCGCCATCGTCAACAGGGCAAAGACCCACCTCGGGCCAGGCACCGCAGTCTGGGCGCCGGCCAGAAAGAGCCTCGGCATGGCGATCTGCATTTGCCGCATCATCTCGGCGTAGCTTGGTCCGACAAACGAAATTACGCCGTTCGCCGCGCCAAAACAGAACAAGGCGATGCTGCCGATCCGGGCTCTGTGTTGCAAGCTCAGTAACCCGGTCCCCAAGTAGATTTGCGCCGCGGCCCAAACTGCGTAAACAGCCAGTGCCAGCCACCCCGTGAAAACGACGCCGAACAGCATTGCCGGAAGGCGGAGGACCGCGGTGAGCACCATGAACACTCCGCCGGCCAGCATATACCATGCGATCAAGCTAATACTCAACGGCCTGGCGCTCTCAATCACCGGCCCCTGACCGGCAAAGTACTCTTTAGTCCGGCTGCGGTTGAATAACACCAGCCACCAAACGCCGATAGCGGTGAGTGCTCCGTAAAAAGCAGCGATTACCAGTCGGACCACCGGCATAAACCTCGCGGCGTCGTTATTGGGCGTGGCAGGCAGTTGGACGAACAGTATCGCCAGCATTCCGCCGGCGCTGATGAACGTCAGTAGCACCGCAAAGACCAGGATGGATATGCGCGCCCACCTGCGCCGCAGGAAAATGGCGATGGCGGTGGAGATACCCCACGCGGTTAAGGCCACCAAGAAAGCAGCCATGACGGCCATCACCGGTTTGAGCGGCATGGGCGAAGGAGGCGCGTCCTGCGGCGGCTGAGCGAAAAACCCGGCCAATAACATCAGCCCGGCAAGCAGCAGCGTCATCGCACTGCCCAGAATCGTGAGAACGGCGCTCACACGGATACCAATCCAGCTTCGAGGCATCTCGCGAATAGTTTAGCCGGTTGCGCAGCGTGATGTCGCGGGCCGGTGGCTTCAAGAGCCGGCGTCGTCCGGGCGGTACTTATTGTAGTGAGTCGCACAGTACGATCACCGCATTGAGCTGATCTGGGGTAGCTTGGATACGTCTCAACCGCCGCCCAGCGCTTTGATCAAGAGCACGCTGGCGTCCATGCGGCGCCACAAGATGTCGACTTCGTTCCGCTCGTCTTCGTACTCGAGGATCCGGAGCGCAGCGAGATTGTCTTCCACTTCCTGGAATGCGACGAGGGCGGTCTGTCGGTAGTTGGCGACGGTAGCATCGTAATTGGCTCGCGCGCCTTCCGATGTGGCCCGCCGCCTGCCGCCATCGAAGATCGTCTCCAACATAGTGGGACCGACCGCCCAGAACCGGCTGGGCCAAGCGAACCAGTTCCCGATCGTGTCTCCTTCCACACCGCCAGTGGCACTTAAGACCAGGCTCGGGTAATAGGCCGCGCGCGCGGGCCGTGTGCGGTCCATCGAGAACATCAGAGTCGTCAGTCCGAATCAATTAACTTTTCGACGCTATTCGGGGCGACGGGCTCAACTCCCGGCGCCTGGCGTGCTCAGGGCTGAACGAGCGCTGCAAGTGTTGTACGGCCGGCAAGAATGGCGTCTTTGGTGCTCTCAGGGACGCAGCCTACGCGGGACAAGCCCGTTTGCATGGAGCCGTTTTCGGCGATCGTAGGGAGATTCACCGATCGTCTTCATGTCGAGATCGGCCAGCGCGCCGCCGCCGGAGTTGGGAATGTAGCACGCGGCGGGGTTGATGGCGCGGATTTCCGCCGACGCATCATCCCGTTGGCCAGCGGGACTTGACTCTCCAGTTCGCGGGCGGGACACTGAATGCGAAACCAAAGCCTGATGTCCACGCTCGATTCCCAGCTCGCCGCTCTGAAGAGCCGCCGCCGTTCCATGATGGAATTCAAACCATGGAATCCCAGCCCTTTCTATTACCTGTATGTTCTACTGGGCAGCCTGGTGGTGTATTTCCTAACAGCGCCGCCCTGGTTGGGGCTGCGTGCACTGGTCATCACCGGACTTAGTTTTGGGCTTTTCTGCTATCTTCCTCCCATCTCCAACCAGCTTCGCTTCTGGTTGTTTCACCGCTGGCCGAACAAACGCCTGCACCGAAAGATCGCTTCGCTAGAGGCTGAGATGAACCGCCAGAGCGCCTCCGGAGACCAAGACGCATGACCTACTCATCCCGAACCGTCTACCGTGCCGTCTCGCGATCGTCTGAGCCGCGCATAATTCCCTGCCACGCGTCATCGCATCATCGGCGATCTGAAAACCTAACATGTATGCTGTGAGCTGCCGGGGCCGGAGGTGTGTCCGGTCACCAGGCCAATGCCTTCGCATTGCATCCGGCGTTCCGTGAGAGCGAAGATCTCGATTTTCGGAAAATAGCTCCGAATAGCGCGCACCGTCGTGCGTGAGCAGGCAAGGTGACCGATGGCGGTGCGCGCCGATGTAGAAATCCGGCAGAGGTGAGCTCCGCCAACTGGCGCGGCGGCGTTACAACAGGAAGCTCTTCCCGGCCAGGAAGCCGGCTTCCCAGGGCAGGGGTTCGCGCTGATACAGAGTGGTGGGCGAGGAAATCCGTGGGAGTGAGTTGACGTCGCTCAAACACGGAGGCGACGGATTCGCAGAGAATCCGGAATAGCGGGCGTTTCACAGACTTGACCAGCGCTTCCGGCCCGAACTCTTCCTTGTCGGTCCGCGCCGGGCGACTCGACGACCCGGAAAACGCCCCTATTGCCCCTTCAATACCTCAGCCCCTTCGGGCGCCCACTTCTTCAGAGCATCGACCATATCTTCCAGTCGCACCGGCTTCACGATGTAGTCGTCCATCCCAGCCGCCAAGCAGCGTTGCTTGGTGCCTTGCATCGCCTCCGCCGTCATTGCAATGATCGCCACCCGCCCGCCGGCGCCTTGCCGCCTGCGGATTTCCGCCGTTGCCGTGTAGCCGTCCATCTCCGGCATCTGGCAATCCATGAAGATCAAGTCATAGGGCAGCATCGAGCACATGGCCACCGCCTCGCGCCCGTTGCCCGCTACGTCCGGCCGCAACCCCACTCGCTCCAGCATGAGCCCTGCCACCCGCTGATTCACCACGTTGTCCTCCACCACCAGCACACGCACCGGCACGCCAGTGAATCTGGCCCTCAACTTTGATGCCGGCGCGGGGATCTCGCACAGCCTGGCAAGCCCGCTCTGTTGTCTTCTCGACCACGCCGACGCCACAGTGTTCAGCAACTGCGACCGGCGAACCGGCTTCACCAGACAGGCATCGATGCCGGTCCCCTGCATTCGCCGCACCTGGTTCGAATAGCTGACCGACGTGAGCATAATCAACACGGTGTCGCTCAACAACGGGTCCGCCCTGATGGCTGCAGCCAAGGTTGCTCCGTCCATTTCGGGCATTTGGTATTCCAGTAGTGCCACCTGGTACGGATCGCCCGCCGCCTTAGCCTCGTGCATCGCCTGGAGCACCTGCATGGCCTCCGAACGGCTACCGCTGCGCATCCCCCAACTGGTGACCTGTTCGTGTAGCACCCGCCGGTTCACTTCGTTGTTGCCCACGATGAGCACGCGCAAGCCGCGCAAGTCAACTACCGGCACCGGTCCTTCGTGCGGCTGGGAGTCCAGCAGCAGGGGTAACGTGAACCAGAAAGTCGAGCCCTTGCCCAACTGACTGGTTACTCCGACCTCGCCGCCCATCAGTTCCACCAACTGTTTGGAGATCGCAAGCCCCAGCCCCGTGCCGCCGGATTTCCGCGTCGTCGAGCCATCCACCTGGCTAAACTTTCCGAACAGCCGGCTCATCTTGTCCGCCGGGATTCCCGGCCCGGTATCTTCAACCGAAACCCGGATTTGCGCCTTTTGTCCGTCCTGGGATTCACAGCGTAGGGCAACCAGCACGTGGCCGGCCTGCGTGAACTTCATGGCATTGCCAACCAGGTTCGTCACAACTTGGCGGACGCGACCTGCGTCGCCGATGAAGGACTGTGGTACTTCCAGCGGGTACTCCAGCACCAGGTCGAGCCGACCGTCAGTCTTGGGTGCCAGCATCTCGTTGACCTCTTCGATCACCAGGCGCAGGTCAAACGGGAACGATTCGATCGTCATCCGCCCGGCCTCGATTTTCGAGAAATCCAGAATGTCGTTGATCACGCGCAGCAGACTCTCTCCAGATCGCCGCACAGTCTCGGCGTACTCACGTTGTTCGGGCGACAATTCCGTATCCAGCAGCAGCCCAGTCATCCCGATCACGCCGTTCATCGGCGTGCGGATCTCGTGGCTCATGTTGGCCAGAAACTCGCTCTTGGAGTGGTTGGCGGCCTCCGCAGCCAGCTTGAGAGCAGCCTCGTTCTCGAGTTTGGACTGAATCACCGCGGTCTGTTGGCGTACCCGGCGCCGGAGAATCCAGATCCATACTACAGACAGCGCGGCGATGCCGCCCATCCAACCCGCCACGGCGGTGGTGCGTTCGCGGGTGAGCCATGATGCCTGGCGGAGCACCCGGATATCAGCCGGACTTCGGACGAGAATATGAAAGGCTCGCGCGATCGCGTCGTTCTCACCGCGCTCGACTGAGCAGACACCGGTCACGCTGAGCAAGGAACCGTCGCGAAGCCCGGCGAGCGGGTCGCCTGCGCCGTTCCACTCCATGGTGGCGTTAAACAGAATGTTGCCGGACTCCAGGGCGAGGGTTTGCCCAGCGGCTCCGGTGACCCGATTCACCAAGTAGGCTTCCGTAGTGATGAGGCGGGCGTCAAAGTCTCCGCTCAGGGCTTGTTGCGCGTCGATCGGAACTCCTGTCGGCGAGCTTCCTGAGCCGAGCTTCCGAAGTTCGGCACCCCGCAGTATTGGAGAATATCCACCCGAGACCGCGAACCCAACTACTTCGACCTTGTCGCCGGGTCGGAAACGATCATCTTGCTCGGTTCGGACCAGCACACCGCCGGTCGTATCGGCAACGAATACGTCGCGAGAGCGCGCACGTTGGTACTCGACAGTGCCCTGGACGCGCACACGGTGCTCCCACGTTTCCCCCAGAGAAAAGCGCAGCAGCCCGCTAATCGGCCGGATGGGAGAGTCTGCGGCAGACTGGCCGGACATCAGCACGTCGATGCTCCTCAGGTCAGGCGCATACAAAACGACCCCAGCCAACTGCCCCATGGAATTGAAAACCGAACCAGCGACACCCCGAATCCGCACCGTGGCGTCGATGAGGTTCATGGGCAGCGGCTTGGATGATGGATAGCATACGTGGACGCGATACCGGTAGAGCCCGGCGGCAACCTCCATCTCGAAATGGGAAAGGTTGTCTAAACGGACCACCGACTGTACGGTCCCTTCCACTGCGACACGCTGACTGTCGAGCCTTCCGGAAAAGAGATCCAACAGGGAGACCGGGGAGGGGTCGGGCAAGCTGGCTTTTCCCAACACATGGAAGCGGGCTTCGGCCACCATGGGTGCGAAGCCACTCAAATCAGCGACACCTTCTACATCGGCCAGGTCCCCCTGACGCACTGGGGCGAAACCCGGAACGAGCACGAAGACGCCGGCGGTCCGGTCCTGAAAGAACATGATGTGAAACTCAGGATCGTAGTAGCTGACAATACCCCGCAATTTGACCCGGACCACCCCGGAGACGCTGCGCAGTGCGCGAACCTGAGCGGCCGAACGCAGCGCGGGAACCGCTTTCTGGGGGGGCAACGGCTCAGGATTGGCCAAGGGGCTCGAATTTACATGGATATCCCAGCCGCCGGCCACCAGCAGTTCGCGGGCGAGAACAGCACCATTCAGGCTGTAGACAGTGGCCGGCACGCCGCGGAGAGTGGCTACAGCGCCAACCAACTTGTCGGGAGCGGCGCCATTTCGGTCCAGCACGACGGCATCGAAGATTGCACCGCCAGAATCGACCCTGAGACCAACGCGCCCATCATGACGCTCCGACCAGGACCGTATGTTGCCAATGATTTCGGAGAACTGGTTTTGCCGTTGGGGCGAGTCGAGGTCGGCGCCCATCATCCGCACCGGGAGCGGGAGGGAAGTTCGGCCTTTGACCTCCGCGGTGGCGTTGCGCACCAAGGGAGAATACGGGCCCCGCGCTGTCACGCCGCGCAGGACGAGCACATCCCCCTGGCTGAAATGAGCGCGCGTATCCTGCAACTCGACGCGTATGCCTCCCGAAGAATCCTGCACGATGAGGACATTCGGGAGCGAATCGTAGAATAGCGCGACGCCCTTCAGGCTAACGGGATAGTGCCGATCAGCCTCTTCGCCACCGAGTCTGTGGATCTCGGCGACCGATGTCAACACGGGGAGTGTGCTGGACCAACGAAAATCGCAGCCTGCCGTCACCGCCAGCAAAAGGCTCACAGCCACTGCCGGCAGCATGAATTCGGCCACCACCGCGCATCGGCTGGTCTTCAGACCATACGCGTTGAGCACACTTCCTCTGCACCTCAGTGGCGTCGGTCCCGCGAGATTAGCACAAGATTTCTCAGATGAAGCCGAGGTGCCTGCCCATTCCGGCGCGGCAACTCCGAATACCCAACGAGATCAACGCTTTCGACGCGACAACAGATGCGTCCGAAAGACATATCGACAGTTGGTGGGCTGATTATAGTCCAAATCGGCAGAACGGTGTCGGATACCCGTGGGCTGCTCGGGAATTCCTGCGTGCCCCACACCCGGCGTGCCCGCGGAAACGAACGCGCGATTGCGATTCGTGCGGCATCGCGAGGAGGGCGGCGAGGGGCGAGGCTCGTCGTGCGCGGTTCCCGCGCGAATCTCCGAGGCGCCGAGGCCGCGGCGAGAGCGAACCGTCGAACGAGTCGCGCCCGCGGAATCGAATGCGGGAGTGCGCCGGCCGTGAGCCGCGGTCCAAGCGTCGAGAGCCGTTGGTCGCTCGCGGCGGGCGCAGCGGGGCGCTGACTCGTAGGGGCCTGGTTCTGTGAGCGCCGTGTCCTAGGACGCATCCGCGGCCCGGCTCTTTCCGGATGGCGTGACTCGCCCGGCGGTCCTTCTATGGTCTGTCGTAGAATTACGAAATGCAGCAGACTGTGGCGATCCTCGGCGGCGGAGTCGCAGGACTCAGCGCGGCCCATGAGTTGGCCGAGCGCGGCTTTGCGGTGCGGGTTTATGAGCGAAAGCCGGTTTGGGGAGGCAAGGCCAGGAGCATCCCAGTTCCGGGTTCGGCCCGCGATGGCAGGAGGCCGCTTCCTGGGGAGCACGGCTTCCGATTCTTTCCCGGTTTCTATAAGCATGTCATCGACACGATGCGCCGCATCCCCTGTGGCGCTAATGGCAACGCATTCGACAACCTCACGGTGGCGACACGTATCTTGCTGGCGAGGTCTAACCAGGCTGAAATCACGTGGCTCGCCCGTTGCCCTGCCTCGCTCAATGATTTCCGGGTGTTTCTTTTGGAGTTGTTCACGCCACTGGGCGTCCCGGCGGACGAATTGAGCTACTTCGTCGACCGCCTGCTGATCGTGGCCACGAGCTGTTCCGAGCGCCGTTTCGCGGAATTCGAGAACATCGCATGGTGGGACTTTATTGCGGCGCCAAGGATGTCGAAGGCCTACCAGGTCTACCTGGGGGAAGGCCTCACGCGCTCGCTGGTCGCCATGCGCGCCGAGGAAAGCAGCACGCGGACGGTCGGCTGCACTCAATTGCAGCTTCTGTACGGCCTGATCTGCCCGGATCGCGTGTTCGATCGTCTGCTGTCGGGTCCCACGGACGATGTCTGGATCGATCCCTGGATTCAGTATCTGAAGAAGCTCGGTGTGGAATTCTTTCCCGGAAACCGCGTGGTGGCGATCGAAACGGCTGGTGGACGAGTAACCGGCACAATTGTGGAAACCGTGTCCGGCCGTTCCTCGATCACGGCGGACTACTACATCGCGGCACTTCCGGTGGAAGTGATGGGCGCCCTGATGACGGATGAATTAAAGGGCGCTGCCCCATCGCTCGCCAACCTGGACAAGTTGCAAACCCGGTGGATGAATGGAATCCAGTTCTATCTTGCTCAGGATGTACCGTTGGTGAACGGTCATGCGATCTACCTGGACTCTCCCTGGGCGCTCACCTCCATCTCGCAGCGGCAATTCTGGACCAACGTTGACTTTTCGCAACTCGGCGACGGCACAGTGCGCGGGATCCTCTCGGTGGACATTTCCGAGTGGCAAGCCGCAGGGGTGGTATATGGCAAGAGTGCGCAGGAGTGCACCGCCGAGCAGATCAAGGAGGAGGTGTGGACGCAACTCAAGCAGCACCTGAACGTCGGTGGCGCCGCACCGATAGCCGATTCGAGCCTGGTTGCCTGGTTCCTCGATCCGGACATCGAATTCCCTAATCCGAGCGCGGCGACCAATGCCGAACCGTTGCTGATCAACACCGCGGGATCGCTGCAATATCGACCCGAGGCGCAGGTGGAGTTGCAGAATTTGTTTGTGGCTTCGGATTACGTGCGTACCTACACGGATATCGCCTGCATGGAGGCGGCCAACGAAGCTGCCCGCCGAGCGGTGAACTGTCTGCTCCTTTCCGCTGGGTCGACCGCCGGCGCGGCTCAACTATGGCCGCTGGAGGAGCCGGCATTCCTCAAGCCACTTCAGGAGGTCGATCGGATTCGGTTTGGGTTGAGCCTCCCCCATCATTTGGCCTCTGGCTCTTAGGCCCGAGGGCGAATGAAAGACACCTTGAGGCTCCCGGGGCCGGCGAGTAGCTGGCGGTATCAGCCATTTCATCCAGCAGTCGGGCGCGACTACCGCTACTCAGAGTGGATGGTCGGCCACGCGTAGAAAGTTGAGGGCATCGCGGTAGGGCGCTACGACCAGTCCCAGGCGACGTTCCGCGGCGCACCTTCGGACCGAACGAAGCTGATACTCCACGTGGGCGATTGCGGGTACATGCCTCATCGACACTTCGGTATACTTGCGGCAGACCGTCGTAGCCGCCATGCGGAACCCCGAACCTGCCACCACAATTGAAACATCCAGTAGGCGGCTTTTGCCCTGGCTAGTCGCGGTTGCCTTTTTCATGGAATCGCTGGACACGACGATCTTGAACACGGCCGCGCCGGCAATTGCGGAGGCTCTGAAGGTGGCTCCGCTGAGCATGAAATCGGTGCTTTCCAGCTATACGCTGAGCCTGGCTGTTTTCATACCCATTAGCGGCTGGATGGCGGACCGCTTCGGAACCCGGCGGGTGTTCGCGTCCGCCATCGGAATCTTCACCCTGGGCTCGTTCTTATGCGGTATCTCGCGAGATATCCATGTTCTGGTCGCGTGCCGGATTTTGCAGGGCTGCGGCGGAGCGATGATGGTGCCTGTCGGACGGCTCACTCTGGTGCGCACTTTTGCCAAGTCGGAGCTGGTCCGGACGATGAGCTTCGTCGCGATCCCCAGCCTGATCGCGCCAATGCTCGGACCCCTCGCCGGCGGTCTGATCGTGGGGTACCTACATTGGCGCGTGATCTTTTTCGTAAATATCCCGATCGGTCTGGTTGGCTTGCTGATGGTGTATCTCCACCTGCCGGATTATTGGGAAGAGCATCCCCACCGGCTGGACGTCGCGGGATTTCTGCTGTTTGGCGCGGGTATAGGTCTGCTCTCGTACGTACTCGAGGTATTCGGAGAACACACCCTTAGCGCCTCCGAAATCCTCGCGCTGCTGGCGATTTCCGCGGTGCTGCTGACTACGTATGGATTTCGCGTCACGAAGGCCCGCTTTCCCTTGCTACCGCTCAGACTATTCCGCATCCGCACTTTTCGCGCCTCGGTGAGCGGCAGTTTCTTTACCCGTTTGGGAATCGGCGGCATTCCGTTCCTTTTCCCACTTCTTTACCAAGTGGGCCTCGGGTTCACGCCGGTCCAATCCGGCCTGATGCTGATGCCACAGGCGGTTGCCGCCATGAGTCTGAAACCGATCATGCCCAATATCCTGGCGCGCATCGGCTACCGCGGCGTGCTGGTTTCGAATACGGTGATCATCGGCCTGCAGATCCTCCTTTTCGCGACCATCGGGGCCGAGACGCCCGCCTGGCTGATTGCCACCCAGACCTTCTTCTTCGGATTCTTTACCTCGCTGCAGTACACCAGCATGAACACTCTGGTTTATGCCGATATCGACGAGGAACAGACCAGCGGCGCCAGCACTATCGCCGCCACGGGACAGCAGATGGCGATCAGTTTCGGCGTGGCCACCGCGTCCCTGGTTACGGCCCTCTTCGTACCCGATCGTTTTCATTCCAGTCCACTGGAAATGATCCGCGGAATTCATCGGGCCTTTCTCGTGATGGGCGGCTTTACGGTCATTTCGACGGCCATTTTCGCCGAATTGAGAAGCGACGATGGCTCTAGCGTCAGCCAGCATCAGGTGCTATCGCACGGGTGAGTTGGCTCCTTCAGCTCACCAGCAAAGTCCGTTTTTCGCGCGCCATTTAGACTCGCCGAGTTGGCCAGAAAGATCCCCGACTCGCAGGTCTGGCCCGCCGGCGGTACACTCTTCAGAGTAGGCGGCCAGTCTTTCAGACCGGGCGTTTAAGGTTCATTATCGATAGGAGTTCGGCCGGCCCGATCCACCGCCGACGACCCGAAGAAGTCGGACCCGATTGCATACCTGAATCGCGCACTCGATGTTATGCAGGCCCGCTCTCTTCGGCGGGACCACATGGACTGGCCTCGACTTCGCAAAGAGGCCTTCGCTCGCGCCGCGCGTGCCGAAATCACGGTCGATACCTACGACGCGATCCGGTTCGCCCTTGGCAGTCTTGAACTTTTACCTCGGGCTCGCGACGATATCAAATAGCACGCTCCAAAGTCGGTGGAGTTGCCGGACAACGGCGCTACCGAGATCGAGTGGCCGTCACAGGGGGCGTCTTGCCTTGGAGGCAGGTGTAACACACGCAGAATTCGCGGCATCGTCCGTACTACAAAGCCCCTCCCATCGTGCCACCGCCGGATATGCGCACAATGGCCGCGTACGGGCCACACCGCTCGTAGGATCGAGGTCGGTATTGTACTTGGTCGCTATGATTCGCTCCGGAGCGGTGCCCTGTGACACTTTGTCATCCTGGCCAAGCAGTCTACCACGAAGATGTTCTGTACGCGGCCCCACGACGCGGCTTTTTAACTGGCGTTATTTGGAAATATCGGAAGCCGACTCCGCCGGGTTCACGAAAGAGCGAGGACGCCAGAGGGAGCCAATTGCAGGGCATTTTCCAAATCTCATCAACGCCAGTCGCGCTCATGCCTCGCTTCTCTTGGTTCAACGTTTACGGTCACCAACAGCGTCTTATGATCAAATCTAAAAAGGCCGACGATGGCAATCAATCTACCAAAACGGCAAGCTCAAAGAACGGAGAGACCGGTCATACAGTGGCTGCTCGATTCTGACCCTTCGATCCGCTGGCAGGTGATGCGGGGCCTGATTCGTTCGCCGGCGGAAGAAGTCGCGGCCGAGCGCGCGCGGGTTGCGACCGAAGGCGCCGGAGCAAGCCTGCTCAGTCTCCAGACGGCCGACGGGCGGTGGGGCGGCGCGGCATGGAACCGCGGGTGGAATTCCACCATGCACGTCCTCATGCTGTTGCGCGACCTGGGGCTCGATCCAGCAAGCGACCAGGCACGCCGCGCAACGGACCTTGTCCGCGACCGGGTAACGTGGAAGGGATGTGGCCCGCGGGAGTGTGAGGCCAATGCCTTCTTTGACGGCGAGGTCGAACCTTGCATTAATGGACAGGTCGCCGCGGTCGGCGCCTACTTCGGCCAGGACGCCCGGCGCCTTGTCGCGAGGCTGCTCGCCGAACAGTTGCCCGACGGCGGCTGGAACTGCGAGGCCGCCAATGGCTCGACGCGGTCGTCATTTAACACCACGATCTGCGTGCTCGAAGCTCTGCTCGCATACGAACGCGCTGGCGGCGGCAGCCAGGAGATTATCGAAGCCCGTCTCCGCGGGCAGGAGTATCTTCTCGATCGCCGCCTATTCCGCCGCCGGTCGACCGGCGAGGTAATCAAGCGAGATCGCAAGGGCGGCACCGAGTGGACGCGTTTCGCGTTCCCGACGTGGTGGCACTACGACGTGCTGCGGGGACTCGAGTACCTGTGCAGCGCCGGCCTTAAGTACGACGAACGGATGGCCGAGGCTATCGAGCTGGTCTCATCGAAGCGTGACGATGATGGGCTCTGGCCGCTGGAAACCAGGTATCCCGGCGTGACGCCCGTCGAGCTGGACGGAAACGAGGGACAACCGAGCCGATGGAACACGCTGCGCGCCCTCCGGGTATTGAACTGGTTCCGGCGAGACGACGGTTGTTTCACGAAGACCGAGTAACAGACCCCGCGGTAGCCGCGCCCCGGTTGGAGGTGGGCTCTTGTCGAGAGATAGCTAGCGTAAGATGCCACAGCGTGCGCAGGCCTGGAGCCGTAGCGACCCTCCCGGAGGTACTTTCTCCTAACCCCACATCATGGCCACAATGCATGGAGGGGATGCCCAGGGCCGATTTGTCTGGAGCCAGCTTCGGAATTTGGGCTTAGTTTGGACGCCGGCAGCCGAAGAGCCGCTCCTCCCCTGTTATGATGTCCTAGGCGGCGGAGACTTCAAGCTTGGTTGGATCGGGCTTTCGGGCTCGTTTCGCCTCTCCGGGGTTACCCCGGGGCAGACTCTTGAACCGCCATTTCGTCGCGTGAGCTGCTCTGCGATGACAGGCAGCTATGCTCACGCAGAGTGAGACTCGTTGGAGTCTTCCGCCGCCATCATGTATGCTAGACCCGGCCGTGATCAGCGTCCTCGCCCGAAGCTTCCTCGCAGGCGAGCCGATTGCCGATGACGTACATATGCGCGCCGCGCGAACGCTCGGCCGGCCATGGCGGTGGCTGCGGCCACTGGCGCACCGCTACGTCGAGGCTTTCGCCGGCCGCACACGCCCGCGCCATCGCGATGTGGTTCAATTCCTCCTCGCTGACGATGGCTTCCAATTCGCTCAGTCGAAATACGGCCACGAAGTGTCCATCGCCCAATGGCTCACCGAGCCGCAGCGCATGCAACCCGTACCCGCCGCCCGGCGTTGGAGCCTTCCCGTCATCGAATCGGCCGGCAGCCTCGCCGAATGGCTGTCCTTGAGCGATGGCGAACTCGAGTGGTTCGCCGATCTGAAAGGACTCGGCAACAAGCTTCGCAATCCTAAGCTCCAACATTATTGCTACCGCATTCTTCCCAAGCGCTCCGGCGGCATCCGTTTGACCGAGAGCCCAAAGCCGCGGTTGAAGGAATTGCAGCGTCGGATTCTCTCCGCGATTCTCGACCGCGTTCCGGTCCACCCCTCGGTTCATGGATTCGTCAAGCGGCGCTCCATTGTGACCTTCGCCGCGCCGCACGCCGGTCAGCAGGTGCTTTTACGCCTCGACCTGCGGGACTTCTTCCCTTCATATCCCGCCGCGCGTGTGCAGGCCCTGTTTCGAACCCTCGGCTATCCCGAAAGCGTCGCCGGCCTCCTCGGCGGCATCTGCACCAATGCCGTTCCCCGCAACGCCTGGGACAGCCGACCGCAGGAGATCGATTTCAAACAATGGTGCGAGGCGCGGATGTTGTACGCCCACCCCCACCTGCCGCAGGGCGCGCCGACCTCACCGGCGCTCGCCAACCTGATGGGCTACCGTTTGGATCGCCGGCTGTCCGGTCTGGCCAACTCCGCCGACGCCGTATACACGCGCTACGCCGATGACCTTGCGTTCTCCGGCGGCGCGGCATTCAACCGCGGCGTCGAGCGGTTCTCCGCGCATGCAGCCGCAGTCGCGCTCGAAGAGGGCTTCAGCGTCAATCACCATAAGACCCGTGTCATGCGCCAGGGTGTCCGTCAGTATCTTGCCGGAACGGTGGTGAACCAGAAAGTCTGCCCATGCCGCCGCGACCTCGACTTACTGGAGGCCATCCTGACGAACTGCGTCCGCTCCGGCCCGGCGTCGCAGAACCGCGCCGCCGTCCCTAGCTTCCGTGCGCACCTGGAAGGCCGCGTAAGCTTCGTCGAAATGATCAACCGGGCAAAAGCCCAGCCGCTCCGAGCGTTGCTGGAGACTATCGAATGGAATCAATAGAGATGCCTCGCCGGCGTTCTGGCCACCTCAAACGGCTTTCCACCGGTCAGGCTGAGAGTTGTAATAGATCGTGGTCGTTTTTATGTGCAAACGCCTCATGCTCTTCCCGTTGCTGCTCAGCTCCGCCCTAGCGCAAACTCCACCTTCATTTGAGGTAGCCTCTGTTAAAGCCGCAGCTCCTTGCTGCGCCCCCGGCCAGCATCTCCCCAGCCCGAAGGCGGGCGAAGACCGTATCGATTTCCGCTACGTCACATTACGCTACTGCATCGAGTTCGCCTTCGGAGTAGAGGACTACCAACTTTCGGGACCGCCCTGGCTTGCCGACGCACGCTTCGACATTGAGGCGAAGGGACCCGAGGGCACGCGTCCCACGCAACTCCCGGATATGTTGCAGAACCTCCTCGCCGAGCGGTTCGGTCTTCGGATTCACCGGGAAGCGAAAGATGTTTCCGCTCTCGCGCTCGTCATCACCAAAGGCGGTCCGAAGCTGAAGCAGTCCGTCATTGGAAAGGACGATACCGGCCCAAGTTTCAGTATGTTTTTGTCCTATGACGGGGCCGGGAGGATGGAAGTCAAGAGGGCATCGATGAGTGAGTTTGCAAAATACTTATCGGTGGTGTGCATGCACCAGCCCGTGATAGATCTTACCGGTCTGGATGGCCGATATGACCTTGACCCGGACTTTTCTCCTGAGGATGGTAGAGGAATGGCGATAGTGACCGTCAATGGGGCGCCGCCAGTACCGGATTCTGCGGTTTCGATCTACACCTCAATCAAGAAGTTCGGCCTAAAACTGGAATCCCGTCGTCTCCCGCTCGAAGTCATCGTCGTCGACCAAATCGAAAAGACTCCGACCGAGAACTGAATGAGCCGAGCGCATTTAGCGTACTGGATGCAAAAGTAGCCATTACCGGCGAAAGCGCTGCGTCGAACGAATTGCCGCCCTCCTCGCCGAGCGCGCGCCCCGCGGCGGGCGAGTCGACTAGCGGATCTCCGAGGCGTCGGATGGAGTTGAGGCAGTTGCGCCGGCATTTCCTGCTTGCTGCAATGACATCGCGATGGCCCGGGCCGTTCCAGGTGTGGCATCATACACGTCTAGGGGATGCGCGCCTGGAGGCCTGCGAGTGCTTTTGACATTGGGGGTGGTCCGGGAGTCGGCTCCCGGCGAGCGCCGGGTGGCTTTAGTCCCGGGCGCGACGACCGTCTTTCAGAAAACGGGCGCCGAAATCGTCATCGAGGCGGGCGCCGGAGAGGCGGCCGGTTTTCCGGATTCCGAATACCGCGAAAAAGGCGTGCGCGTTGCGAGCCGCGCCGAGGTTTTTCAAGCCGCCCAGGTGCTGCTTCAGGTCCGCACGCCGGGCGCCAATGTGGAAGCGGGAGCGGGCGACATGGCGCAGCTCCGCCGCGGCCAAACGGTGATCGGGTTCGCCGAGCCGCTGACCGCCCTGGACAGGGCCCAATCTCTCGCGCGACGCGGCGTCAACCTGCTGGCCATGGAACTGATGCCCCGCATTACGCGTGCGCAGAGCATGGACGCCCTCTCCTCCATGGCAACTATTGCTGGTTATAAGGCGGTGTTGCTGGCGGCCGATTCCCTGCCACGCATGTTCCCCATGCTGATGACCGCGGCCGGCACGGTGGCTCCCGCTCGCGTGCTGGTGATCGGTGCGGGCGTCGCCGGACTCCAGGCCATCGCCACCGCCCGCCGCCTGGGCGCCGTAGTCAGCGGTTACGACGTTCGCACCGCCGTGAAGGAACAGGTGGAAAGCCTGGGCGCGCGTTTCGTGGTGCTTGACCTGGACAACACCGGCGCTGAGGACAAGGGCGGTTATGCAAAAGCCCTGGGCGAAGAGTTTTACCGCCGCCAGCGCGAGCTGATGGCCGCGGTGCTCGCGGAACAAAACGTGGTGATCACCACAGCCGCCATTCCCGGCAAGAAGGCGCCTATTCTGATCACGCGCGAGATGGCGGCGCGCATGGCGCCCGGATCGGTGATAGTCGACATCGCGGCCGAACGGGGGGGCAATTGCGAACTGACCCGCGCCGGCGAAACCGTGGAGGCCGGCGGGGTCCGCGTTCTCGGGCCCGTGAATCTCGCCTCCCAAGTCCCCTACCACGCGAGCCAGATGTATGCCAAAAACATCGCGAGCTTTATGAAATACCTGATCAAAGAGGGAAAGCTCACGCTCGATCGCCGGGACGAGATCGTGCGCGAGACGCTGGTGACGCTGGATGGAGAAGTAGTGCACCCGCGAGTGCGCGAGTTGCTTGGCCTTGGGGCCGGCACGTGAGGATCTGATCGGATGACCGGAGATCTTGGGGTTGGGCTTTACGTTTTCATGCTGGCGACCTTCGTCGGGCTGGAGGTGGTCCGCAAGGTTTCGCGCCTGCTGCACACGCCGCTGATGTCGCTCACCAACGCGATTTCGGCGATCTCGGTGGTGGGCGCCATCCTGATCACCGGCGCGCAGGGGGCAACCGCCCTCAGCAAAGTGCTGGGCTTCATCGCCATCACCGCCGCCGTCACCAACATCGTGAGCGGCTTCCTCATTACGGACCGCATGCTCAAGATGTTCAAGAAGCGGGAGGGCCCCAAGTGACGGGCCAGGTGGTGGACTACATCTACATCGTGTCCGCGGCGCTCTTCATCCTGTCGCTGAAGTGGATGAACTCTCCGGCGACGGCGCGCCGCGGCGTGTTCGCGGGCGAAATCGGCATGCTGTTCGCCATCACCGGCACGCTGGCCGCGCATCACGTGTTCAACTGGCAGTGGATTCTGGCGGCGTTCTTCATCGGGTCGGCGGTCGGGGTGCCGATCGCCTACATCATGCCGATGACCGCCGTGCCGCAGCGGACCGCGATGTCGCACGCCTGCGGCGCTTTGGCCGCCGCTCTGGTGGGCACCGCCGAGTACTACCGCTCGGTCCAGTTGCACACTCCGCTCGCCACTTTCGAAATGGTGGCCCTGGTGGTCGAAACGCTGCTCGGCTTCCTGACATTTACCGGCAGCCTGATGGCCATGGGCAAGCTCCAGGAGATTCTGCCTTCCCGGCCCCTCACCTACCGCGGCCAGAATCTGATTAATCTGACGTTGTTCGTGATTGCGGCAGGTCTCGGCATCCGCCTGATTCTGGTTCCCGCGGATGCATGGATCTTTCCGATTTTCGCCGGCCTGGCCCTGCTCTTCGGCGTGCTGCTGATCGTCCCCATCGGCGGCGCCGACATGCCCACCGTGATTGCGCTCCTGAACTCCTACGCGGGACTGTCGGCTTGCGCCATGGGGTTTGCTCTGAACAACAAGCTGCTGGTCATCGCCGGCGCGCTCGACGGTTCCTCCGGACTGATTCTATCGATCATCATGTGCAAGGCGATGAACCGGTCGTTCACCAACGTGCTGTTCGGAGCTTTCGGACAGATCCAGGCCTCGAAGGCCGCTGTGGACCAGAGGCCCGTCCGGAGCGCGAGCGCCGAGGAGGCGGCGTCGATCTTGGAGGCCGCTTCAACTGTGATCGTAGTCCCGGGCTATGGCCTCGCTGTGGCGCAGGCGCAGCACAAGATTCGCGAACTATACGACAACCTGATGCGGCGCGGTATCGACGTGAAGTTCGCCATTCACCCGGTCGCCGGCCGCATGCCGGGCCACATGAACGTTCTGCTGGCCGAAGCCGATATTCCGTACGACCGGCTGGTGGAGATGGATGAGATCAACTCCGAGTTCGCGCAGTGCGACGTGGCCCTGGTCATCGGCGCTAACGACGTCACCAACCCCGCGGCCCGCAGCGACACATCGAGTCCGATCTACGGCATGCCGATTCTGGACGTGGACAAGGCGCGAACGGTGATGGTGATCAAACGGTCGATGAGCCCCGGGTTCGCTGGCATCGACAACGAGCTGTATTACATGGACCGCACCCTGATGCTGTTCGGCGACGCCAGGGCCTTCGTCGCCGAAATCGTAAAGGAACTCCCGGCGCGTGCCACGGCGTAGCGGCGCCGCCCATTCGCCCGTAGGCAGCTTTTTGGGGCATCCTCATCGTCATGCGTTATGTGAGCGGCTCCAAGCCCTGAAGCGGGATGGCGCCGCCGTCCGCCGCGGCGTGCGAGGAGGGCGGCGACGCGCCGTCCTGCCGCGCGAGAATTGCGGGAAGCAAGTCCGCGCGAGCACCGCGGCGGCCGACTCGACGAATCCGAGGTGCGCTGGCTCGATCCGGGATTGCGTCGAGCACGAGCCGCGGTTGACGCGTCAAGGGCGGTGGTCGTGCGCGCCGACGCCGCGGGGAGCCGGTCGCGCCTGGGCTGCCGCACATTTCCCACATCGCCCGTTTGGAGACCCCAAGCGCCCCAAATCAGGATCGGCCTCACGCCCAATGAATGCTCCCGGGATAATCGACCCTCCGGCGGGATACACTGGCAGAATGCGCCTGCGTCGACCCGACCCGGAGTACCTAAGGCTAATCCTGCCTTACGGCGAGAGAATTCAAGAGCTCGCACTGGCCGCGCGTAACCTGATCCTCGAAGAGGCCCCGTGGGCCAGCGAGTTCGTCTACGAAGTGTACACCATCGCCGACCACTTCACGTTCACGGAGCGACCAAGCGACGCGTTCGTCTTCACCACAACACATGCCAATTGGGTGAACCTCGGCTTTAACTTTGGCTCGCTGCTGCCCGATCCGGATGGCCTGCTGCGTGGCGAGGGCAAATTGATTCGGCACGTTCGGATCGCGCAGGCGACGGATCTGGACGCTCCCGGTGTTCGAAAGTTGGTAAAAGGCGCCATCGCGCAGGCGGAGAGGCCGGATGGCAAAGGCGGGAAGCCCAGAACCGTCGTGCGCACGGCTCAATCCGCCAGGAAGCACTCAGCCCCAAGCCGGCGACGAACTTGAATATCTTGGCGCCTAGCGAGCCAACGTCATTGCACTTTGCCCGCGGATTGATTCGCGTCCTGGCTAGCCTTCAACTCTTGCACTAATCGCCGCTCACGGTCGCCGTCGGCCTTGCGCTTCAAGCGGTAGTAGGCCTGGGCGAGCGAGACGTGAGCCTCCAGGAATTGAGGCGACTGCTTCACGACCTTCTCCAAAGTGGCGCAGGCGCGACCCAAATCGCCCGCGGCCAGATCGGTGGCGCCCACTTGATAAAGCGCGCCCGGGTCGCCAGGACGGACGCGGAGGGCACGCGCCAACAACTCGTGCGCGCGACCGTAATCCCCATCCTCCTTCAGCAGCACCGCCAGCCGCAAGTTCGATTCGAAATCGTTAGGGTCCTGCGCCAACTCCTTCTCAAACGCCGCACGGGAGGCTGCCATGTCGCCGCTGGCCATCTGCGCCTGGCCGAGGTAGGAGTAGAGGTCCGGAAGATGAGGATTCAACTCCGCGGCTTTGCTGAGATCCGCAATCGCGGCCGGGTATTCGAGCGCTTCCAGTTTGGCCATTCCCAGCAGCAGATGGGCCTCCGCCGAGTCGCCATTGCGCAGGATCCGATCGACGATCCGTTGCCCGCGGTCGATCTGTTTATCGCGCAATAGGGCCATGCCCAGCAGATAGGCGATTGCCAGGTCACCCTGGTTCCGCTGGTCGAGCGGCGCAAGCAGGCCGATGACTTTGGTGTTTTCTCCCTGCCTGAGCCAGCAATCGGCGACCAACAGAACTACTTGCGGGTTGGCCGGCTGCGCCGCGTGCAGCGCCTCCAATTCCCGCGCGGCTTCCGCAATCCGGCCCTCCTTGTAAAGAGCCAGCGCGAGATTCAGCCAAATGCGCGGATCCCTCGGCCCTTGCTTCAGCACCGCTTGATACTCGACGATGGCTTCGGAATAGCGGCCGGTGCTGGCGAGCGCGGCTCCCAGGTTGGAGCGAACCTCGGGCGAATCGGGCCGCAGCTTCAAGTAAGCCCGGTATTGACGGATGGCGCCTTCGATCTCGCCGGCTTGATGCAAGGCGATAGCCTGCTCGAGAATCTGCTCGGGAGTGGTCTGGGCTGCGGCTGTCGACTGAAGCAAAAGCAGGAGCAGTGCGAAGCACAAACGACGAGCCATTCAAGGTTATGATACTGGCAACTCAGAAACGGAGGCAAGCCGGCGGGCCACCGTCACTGGGCCGGTTCCTCGATGGTCAGGATTCGATCCGCGACCACGTTGTGCAACACCTGGTGAATGCGGCTGGGCCACTTGATATCGATCTCGCGGATCGTTTCTGAGGCGCCCAGGCCGAAGTGCACGCGTGAGTCGCTGGCGGAGGCATAGCCTACGGCTGTGGTGACCTCGTTGTACTGCCTGGCACCAACTTCGTCGGTGATGCGGATTTGCGCCCCTATCGCCATGCGGCTGCTCTTCTTGCCGACCAGCTTCAGCAGAATCCAGTGGTTGGCGTTTTTCGAAATATTATGAAAGTACTTCACTTTGCCATTCAGCACCGTGACCACCGCGTCCATACGTCCGTCGTTATCGACGTCACCGAAGGCCACTCCGCGGTGCGCCGCCGCCTTCTCAAAGTCGGCGCCCGCGCCGGAGCTCACGTCCTGAAACTTGCCGTTCCCTAGATTGCGAAACACGGCGTTGGGTTCCTCGTAATGGCGGTTCGAAAACTGTGCTATGTTGTCCAACACATTGCCGCGCGCCGCGAACAGGTCTTTCCACCCGTCGTTGTCGAAATCGACAATTCCATTTCCCCATCCGGACATGTCGCGCGTTCCCTGCAGGTGCGCTTGCAAGGTTCTCTCCCAGAACTGGCCGTCCCCGCGGTTTATGAACAAGGGAAAGGACTCGTTTTCCACGGCGGTGTGCCAGAGGTCGGGACGGCCATCGTTGTCCACGTCCTTGAAATCGGCGCCCATGCCGGATATTGCGCTGCCGCCCTGTGCATACGCGACGCCGGATTCGAGCGCGATCTCCTCGAATTTCTTGCCGCCCAGATTGTGAAATAAGAAGTTCGGACGATTGTCGTTGGCCACGAAGATATCCATGAACCCATCTCCGTCGTAGTCGGCGATCGCCACGCCCATTCCCTTGCCGGGGTATTTGGCGATGCCGGTTTCAGCGGAAACATCGGTGAATGTGCCGTCGCCGTTGTTGCGATACAGCGTGTCCGGCAGGTTCGCGTAGTTGTTCGGATGACAATACGCGCGCAGTTCCGGCCTCGGGCCGCAGAAAGGGTCCTTGTTGACTTCCCACTTGCAGTAGTTGGAGACAAACAGGTCGAGCAGTCCGTCGTTGTTGTAGTCCACCCAGGCAGCCGATACGGACCACATCTTCCCGCCGTCCAGTATCCCACCGCCCACACCCGCCTTGTCGGTGACGTCGGTGAACGTGCCGTCCCGATTGTTGTGGAAGAGCTGGTTCTTTCCCGTGTTGACCACGTAGATATCGGGCCAGCCATCGTTGTCGTAGTCGCCGATCGCCACGCCCATGCCGTAGCCTTCGCCCGCGACGCCGGCTTTCTCCGTTACATCGGTAAACGTCCCATCGTGGTTGTTGTGGTACAGGCGATTCCAATACTTAGGACTTTCCTTCCTTAGTGACGGAATCGCAGCGCCGTTCACCAGGTAGACGTCCAGATAGCCGTCGTTGTCATAGTCGAACAGGGCTACGCCCGCCACCATGGTTTCGGGTTGGTTCTTATTCGGGGTGGGGCAACTGTCGGACACGAAAGTCAGGCCAGATCTTTCCGCGATCTCTTCGAAGACGATGGGGCCCGTGGCAGACCCGGCCAGCAGCGCACCGGCTCCGATTACAATAGGAACGAAAGCTCTCACGTCTCGGAACTTAAGTTTAACATGCGCAGGACAATCACTCTTCTGGCTCTCTCGCCGGGCGCCTATTTATGCATGGTCCTGCTGTCCGCACCGCCCGCGCAGAAGCTCAAGCGGCCTGGCTTTGTGGACGTGGCGCCGCGCTCACAAATCACCTACGTCAGCAATAACAGCCCCGGCGGCCACAAATACTTTCCGCAGCCGATGTGCGGCGGTGTTGCTCTGTTCGATTTCGATAACGACGGCCGCCTGGACATCTTCTTCACTAATGGCGCTCAACTGCCGGAGATGAAGAAGACTAACTTATCCTATTACAACTGCCTGCTGAAGCAACGGCCCGACGGGACTTTCGAAGATGTTACGGCCAAAGCGGGATTGCTGGGGGAGCACCTGGACTTCAACTTTGGCGTAGCGGTCGGCGACTACGACAACGACGGGTATGAGGACCTGTTCATTTGCAGCGCCGGCCGCAACGCTCTCTATCACAACAACGGAGATGGGACCTTCACCGATGTCACGGAGGCTTCGGGTATAGGCGGCAAGCCGCCCGATACTCTCAGTGTGGCAGCCGCCTGGTTCGATTACGATAACGACGGGCTGCTGGACCTGATTGTGGACAACTACACTTACTGGACTCCGCGGACCGACCTGCGCTGCTCCATGGGAGGCAAAGAGTATTACTGCGATCCACGGCGCTACAGGAGCGTGGCGCCGCGGCTCTACCACAACCTGGGCCATGGCAAGTTCGAGGATGTTACCGAAAAGTCCGGGCTCGGCAAGTCGCCCGGTAAAGGCATGGGCATCTCCATTGCGGATTTCAATAACGACGGGTGGCCGGACGTGTTCATCGCCAACGACACCGAACCCAATTCCCTGTTCATCAATCGGGGCAACGGAACGTTCGAGGAAAAAGGGCTGGAACTGGGAGTCGGGTACAACGACAACGCTCACACGGGATCTTCCATGGGGTCGGACGCCAAGGACTACGACAACGACGGCACCGTCGATATCTTCTATAACAACCTGATGGGCCAGGTCTGGCAGCTTCTGCGAAATCGCGGCAACTTGTTCAAGTTCTCCTACGCTTCCAAGATCCAGACGCTGAGCTTACGCTTCTCCGGCTGGAGCAACGGGTTCATCGACTACAACAACGACGGGTGGAAGGATATCTATTCGGCGAACGGCGACGTCGACGATGTGAACGAAGCGTCTCCGCAGCATGACACGATGTTCGAGAATGTGGATGGGAAGTCGTTTGTTGACGTTTCCGAAGAGATGGGGAGGGACTTCTTGCACAAGGGCTACCAGCGCGGTTCGGCTTTTGGCGATCTGAACAACGATGGCTCGCTCGACATCGTAGTGACTTCGTTGAACGAGTCGCCGCGCATCCTGATGAGCACCGCGGATAGCGGCAATCACTGGCTCCTGCTAAGTCTGGTGGGGCACAGGAGCGCGCGAGACGCCATCGGCGCCAAGGTGAAGCTGACGACGGCCTCCGGGCGGGTTCTGTACAACCACGTCGCCATCAGCGTGGGATTCATGTCCTCCAGCGACAAGCGCGTTCACTTCGGGCTGGGCCCGGAGACCAGGATCAGCTCGCTCGAAATCCGCTGGCCCAGTGGGATCGTGCAAATTCTGAAGAACATTACCGCCGACCAGATTCTGAAGATTGACGAGCCTCAAGGCAAGCGCTGACAGCGGCTGGCCGGTGGGTGCGATTGGACCATGTTACGCTTGAACAAAATACGAGGGATGCTGTTGCAGAAATCCCCACTGGCGGGTTGGTTCGTGTTGATTCTCGTTCCGGCACGATGCTTGATCTTCGGCCAGGGCACCGTTATGGCACCCGCCCCGGCCGGGTCGGCATTCTGGGCCGTCAGCGGCCGTTTCATCGGATCGAAGCAATGTGCGGCATGCCATCCGGCACAGGCCAGGAACTTCCATCGGAACAGCATGTCGCGGGCGCTGGAGCCGGTCGACGCCTGTGCCATCCTGAAGGGTGATGTTCATTACATCTGGACCGACGGAAAGTACTCGTACTCGGTCAGCCACGCCGGCGAAAGGGCGCTTTACCGTGTGACCGACGGGAACCAGACGTTCGAGACACCGCTCGAATTCGCCTTTGGCCAAGGCAAGGTGGGCCAAACCTATGTGTATGATCTCGACGGGCGCTTCTACGAAAGCAGGGTAAGCTTCTACGCAAGACTGCAAGGGCTCGATCTCACCGTCGGCGCGGTCAACGCCACGCCAGCGGACCTCGACACCGCGGCCGGCCGCATGATCAGCAGCGCTGAGGCTCGTGACTGCTTTGGATGTCATACCACGGGCGCGCGTCTCGGAAATACGCTGCAACTGACGAGCTACGAGGCGGGCGTGCAGTGCGAAAGCTGCCACGGTCCGGGCGGCGGACACGTGGATAGCCTTCGCAACGGCAAACCGGCGCACGGCTCCATACGGTCGTTGAAGGGCATGGACGCGCAGGAGACCAATGAGATGTGCGGCGTCTGCCATCGCACCTGGGAGACGGTGGTTACGGCGGGATTGAAGGGCATTAACACGGCCCGCTTTCCGGCGTACCGCCTGACCAACAGCCCCTGCTTTTCGCCGCAAGACCGCCGCATCGCCTGCACAGCCTGCCACGACCCTCACGACGGCCTGGACACCGACGACAGACGCTACGACGTGAAATGCACCGCCTGCCACAACGCGGCCAATGGCAGCCTCAACCGGCGCGTCTGTAAGGTGGCGAAAGCGAATTGCACTTCGTGCCACATGATGCGCGTGGAGCCACCTCAAGCGCACCACGCCTTTGTCGACCATTGGATTCGCGTGGTGCGATCCAAAGACGACTACCCGGAGTAAGTCTGCACGGCGTGACATAATCTTAGACACGTATGACGAAACTACCTACGGCCGTATTCTGCGGCCTGCTCGGCTGCGGCTGCGCGGCGGCGATCGATCTGGACGGATTGAGATCGATCGGCCCGGTGGCCAGTTTCGTGAAAACGGACTCTTCCGTCACGATGACGTGCGCGGATGGCTCTCAGGTTCGCATTGCCGTGCTGGCGCCCGATCTGATCCGGGTGCGAGCGGCTTTTCTCGGCAAACTGCCCGACCGCGATCACTCCTGGGCCATCGAGAAGACCTCCTGGGATGTTCCTCACTGGGATCTCACCGAAGACCCTGGGGTGCTGCGCATTGCGACCGCAGAGCTGGAGGTTATCGTCCACCGCTCGCCGCTGCAGATTGAGTTTCGGGACTCGAAGACCCACCAGACCATCAACTCAGATCAGTCGCCGATGCGATTCGATCCTCAATCGGGTGTGATCGCCGCCACCAAGAAGCTCGGTTTTGATGAGCACTTCTACGGCCTTGGCGAAAAGGCGGCACACCTCGACAAGCGTCGCGGGGAGTTCACCATGTGGAACTCCGACACCTTCGGCTACCAGGAAGGAACCGACCCGCTCTACCAAAGTATTCCGTTCTACATCGGTTGGCAGCACGGCGCGGCTTACGGCATTTTTTTGGACAATAGTTACCGGACACACTTCGATTTCGGCGCCTCCTCCCAGGAATACGCGGCTTTCTCCGCGGAAGGCGGCGAGATGAATTACTACTTTTTTGAGGGGCCATCCATCAAGAAGATACTGGCTCGCTACGCCGATCTGACCGGGCACATGCCCATGCCGCCCATGTGGGCTCTTGGCAATCAGCAGAGCCGGTACAGCTATTATCCGGATTCACTGGCGGAAGAAGTGGTTCGAAAATACCGCGCGGAGGATCTTCCGCTCGATGTCCTCCACCTTGACATCCACTTCATGAACGGCTTCCGGCCTTTTACGTGGGATCCTCAACGCTTCCCAAACCCGAAGGCCTTCACGGACCGCTTGCGAGGGCAAGGCGTTAAGGTGGTAACCATCGTCGATCCCGGCATCAAGCTGCAGCCTCCCGCGGAGGGCGCGCGCGACGCGTCCAGCCATCCAGAGCTGGCGCCGCAGGAACAAAGCTACTACGTGTATAACCAGGGCAAGGCTCAGGATTTCTTCCTCAAGCGCAAGGATGGCAGCACTTACATCGGCCGCGTGTGGCCCGGGGATTCTGTTTTCGTGGACTATACGCTGGATCGGGCTGCAAGCTGGTGGGGGGACCTGCACCGCGCCTACACGGACAATGGAGTGGCGGGGATCTGGAACGATATGAATGAGCCGTCGGACTTCAACGACCAGACCGGCAAGTCACAAATGGATGTGATCACTTACGATGGCGGAACTTATTCCGATTATGCCGGGAACCGCAATGTGTTCGCGCTCAATGAAGCCCGCGCCACTTATCGAGGCCTGCAGCGACTCCTCCCGAACCAGCGGCCTTACGTCATCACCCGCGCGGCCTACGCGGGCATCCAGCGGTACGCCACCATGTGGGCCGGCGACAACCGCAGCACCTGGGACGCATTCGCGCTGAGCCTGCCTATGTTCATGACCCTCGGTCTTTCGGGCGAGCCCTTCGTCGGCTCGGACATAGGCGGCTTCGTCGGTCGCACGGACGCCGGGCTCCTCGTGCGATGGTACGAGGTCGGTTTCCTCACGCCGTTTTGCCGCAATCACGCTAGCATGAACTCCCCGGATCATGAGCCGTGGCGCTATGGCAAATACTACGAAGACATCATCCGCAAGTACCTGAAGCTTCGCTACCGTCTGCTCCCATTCCTGTACACGGCCCTGGAGGAATCGCACCGCACCGGCGTGCCCATGTTTCGGCCCTTGCTGCTCAACTACCAGGATGACGAGAACACGCTCGGGATCGACGACGAGTTCATGATCGGCGACGACCTGCTGGTGGCGCCGATTCTCAAGCCCGACCTTACAGCCAGGCTTGTCTACCTTCCAGCAGGCGTCTGGTTCGACTATTGGACGGGCACACGTTACGCAGGAAGCAGCATGATTCGTGTCGACGCGCCGCTCGAAACCGTGCCCCTCTTTGTGCGAGGCGGAGCCATACTGGCACTCGGTCCGGAGCAGAACTATGTTGGCGAGAAGGCCACCGACCCGCTACAGTTCGAGATCTACCCCGATGCCAGCGGCGAAGCCTCCACATTGCTCTATGAAGACGACGGTCTGACGGACGCCTACCAGCGGGGCAGCTACCGGCAAACCGGCTTGAGCTACCGGCACACGGCCGAAGGGGATCGGATCGATCTAAGCGTCCCGATAGGACAGTTCCATCCCGCCCCACGGGTCCTGCTGCTCACGGTGCGGCCGGTACCCACAATCCGCGAAGTGATGATCGACGGAAAGAGCCAGGCCCGCGCAGCTACGGTTCGCATCACGGACGACGGCCGAAGCCATCGCATCGAACTGCATTAGCCGCGCCCCCTCGCCGCTGTTTGCTAACTCATACAGGATTGTGAGTAAGACGCGAGGGAAGGTACTTTCTTCGAGTAACTTAACCGTGTGATGAAGTTAACAGCTTTAATGTTAGTTAACAGCTTTAGGCTTTACTGTGCAGCTTGATGGGTTTATAGTCTCAGATATATTGTCTCCGGGTCAGAGAGAGGGGGGGTTCCATGAAGAGCTGCAGTGTAATTCCCATCACATTGGCATTGTTGAGCTTGTCGACGATACGCCTACAGGCGCAATTCACCTCCGCAACGTTGACCGGAGTGGTATCCGATACGTCCGGTGCGGTTGTGCCGCAGGCTAAGGTCAAGCTCGTTAACGAACAATCCGGCGACATCCGCGAGACCACGACGAATAATGACGGTTATTATACTCTGTCTGGTTTAGGCGTCGGCGGCTTTACCTTTAAACTAACAGTCGAAGCCAAGGGTTTCGTGACCTACGACGCTCCGGGCATTTCGCTGCTGGGTGGCGAGAAGCGTAATGTCAACGTGACGTTAACCGTCGGCAATACGTCGCAGACCGTCGAAGTGCTCGGAGTGGCCAACGCCGTGGTGCCCGAGGATTCGGGCGAGAAGTCTGAAACGCTGACAACAAAAGAGCTGGAGAATTACGTACAGGTCGGGAGCAACGCGGCGGAGTTCATCAAGATTATGCCGGGGTTTGGCATACAGAACGGCTCATCGAACCACTCCAATTACACCGGCGAAATAATCGGTATCAACGCCAATGGCGGCTCCGGCAGCCAAAGCCCGCTCAACAATGCCTTTTCCTACAACGGGCTACCGAGCAATTCACTGGACATCACGGCGGATGGCGCCCACGTATCCGACCCGGGCTGCAACTGCGATACACCGGTGAACCCGAATTCGGACATGGTTTCGGAGTTCAAGTTGATGTCTTCGAACTTCAGCGCTGAGAATCAGAAGGGTCCCATGGTCATCAGTTCCATCGCTAAGTCTGGTGGCAGCCAATTTCACGGCTCGGCGTTCTTCTACGCCAGGAATTACGATTTGAACTCAAACGATTGGTTATATAATTTTAGCGGCCAGTCACGGCCGCAGAACAAGTACTACTACCCGGGCGGCACGTTTGGCGGCCCGGTTTTGATCCCTGGCACCAGCTTTAACAAGAATCGCAACAAGCTGTTCTTTTTCACCGGCTTCGAATATTTCTACCAGGTGTTGGATACAGGCCTGTTGCGCGCCACGGTGCCAACCACCAGTTTAGAGGGGGGCAATTTCTCCCCTGCGTCGATTCTTGCCGCGGAGGGCCCCATAGTCGGTTCCACCGGTTCGCCTCCCGGACAACTCAACGCCGCGGCGCTGGCGGTGTTTCCGGGAGGGCAGATCCCTTCATCCGCGATTGATCCAAACATGATCGCCATGATGAAGCTGTACCCCGCGGCAAACGCAAACCCGGCCACCGATGGCGGCTACAATTATGTGAAGTCCGAGATCTTCAACCAGAACAACAAGCAGTGGATGACCCGCGTAGATTACAGCATTAGCGACAACACCAAGCTGTTCGTGCGCTATAACCTGCAGCGCGAGTTACAGCAGTTCCCCGTAGGGCTGTGGTGGACGCAGACTAACCAGGTTCCTTATCCGACCCCAATTCTGGGTGAGAACAAATCCGACTCCGTCAGTGCCTCGCTCACTCATGTGTTTAGCCCCACCATGACCAACGAGTTTGTTTTCGGCTACACCTTTATAGGTTTCCCTAATGTATTCTCCAATCCCGCAGATGTGAATCGCGCGAACGTCGGGTATGGCTATACAGGTTATTACAAGAATGGCGTCGCGCAAATTCCATCGTTCGGCGGCACTGGAGGCGCCGGGGACGCCGCGCTGATATTTACTCCGGGCGGCTTCGAGGACGGTGGCACGTCGCAGGGCTTGTATGCCGACAAGTACATGCCGAGCCTCAGCGATACAGTCACCAAAGTCGTCGGCACTCACACCATTAAGGGCGGTTTCTTCTGGGAATGGATCCGCAATGCCCAGCCGGCCAACGATGACACCAACGGCTATTTGCAGTTTTATTCGGCCGGCAATACGAGTTTTGGCAATGCCTATGCCGACGAGGTCACCGGCAACCTCTACAACTACACCGAATCCTCCAAGAACCGCGTCAACGATATCGCTTACAACACGATTGAGCCTTGGCTTCAGGACGACTGGAAGGTTACGCGCAGGCTCACTGTGAACTTTGGCATGCGCTTCACCCACTTCCAGCCGTGGTATGACCGTGAGGGATTCGGCTACTCTATCTTTAACCCCGCTGCGTACAGTGCAACCAGCCCAAGCTGTACGCTTCTTTCATACTGCGGATTTGAGTGGCACAGCCAGAACCCGAGTGTTCCTCTGGCTGGATTCCCGACGCGCGCCTTCTTCTACCAGCCGCGCTTCGGGGTTGCCTATGATCTGACCGGACACGGTAAAACCGTTTTCCGGGGAGGTTGGGGCCGCTACTATTTCCATGCCGGCCAGTTTACGAGCGGCTTAGATGTTTCCGCGGGCGTTCAGACCGTAACGATTACACCGAGTTCCTGCGGGAGCCTCGCGCATCTATACGCCAACACGCTGGACACGCTCAGTTGCCCGCAACAGGCCGGATCCGCGGCGGCGGTGGATAGCACCGACTCGAACCAGGCGCACACCGATAGCTACAACCTCACCATTTCTCAGCAGACGCCGTGGTCGGGGCTGCTGGAAGTGGCCTATGTCGGCAATCAGACACACAATATACCCAGTTCCGGCAATGGCGGAAGCGCGGGCTTTGGCACGTTGAACATTAATCTGGTTCCGCTGGGAGCGATGCTCGCTCAGAATAATGGCGGCCAGAATCCGAATAACCTGAATTCGGCGCTATTCCGCCCATATTCGCTGTACGGCGATTTGGACGTCTCGACCAACAACGCCTATGCCAACTACAACGCGTTCCAGTTGACGTGGGTACGCTCCAAGGGCCGGTATACGCTCAACCTAAACTACACCTATGGCAAGGCTATGGGTATCGTCGGCTTCTTCGATCAATTCAACCTGAACAACAACTACGGCGTCCTCCCCACCAACCGCACGCAGGTCTTTAACATTGCTTACTCCATCGAGTTAGGCGACCCAACCCATGACAGGTTATTGGGCGGAGTCATCAACGGCTGGCAACTCTCCGGCATCACACAGTGGCAGAGCGGCCCAAACCTCTCGGGTTTCCAGAGCGAAAACTTCGGCATGACTGTGAACGGCGCGGATATTCCAGGCACGAATTTCCTGATCAGCAACGTATCGATACTCGGCACCCCGGACATGCAACTGAACCCGATCCTGACGTGCAACCCGACGGCGAATCTCGCGACGCACCAGTACATCAACGGGAGTTGCTTCGCCCTTCCGACACAAGTCGGGCAGAATGGCCCGACCATCGTCCCGCCAATTTATGGGCCGGCGTTCTTTGACACCGACCTTGGGATCTTCAAGAACTTCCACATCCGTGAGTCGAAGAACCTGCAGATCCGGGCCAACGCTTACAACTTCCTGAACCATCCGCTGTACTCGTTCAACGGCACCAACCTGTCGCTTAACTACAATTCGGCTGGACAAATGAGCTCGCCGCTCTTCGGATACGCGGACACTAAACAGGGTTCGCGCATCGTGCAACTGGCTGTCAAGTTCATGTTCTGACGACGGGAACAAACTCAGGTCACCGAGCCTGCGACCCTACTTCCCGGGCGGGTCGGCGGCCGGAGCAGCTTCAGGCCGGCCAGTCGGACTGCGCGATCAGCGACGCTCCGGGCAATTGCCGCAGAACATCCCGATTGGTCAGCGCCCACTCCAGGTTGCGGCGCGCCATGCGGGAATGCTCGCGGTCCAGGCTTTCCGCGCGCGTCCCCTCCCGATTCTCGTCGAGCTGGCGAGCGAAAAGAAATAGCGCCGGCGTTTTCCGCTATCAGAGAGCGGAACTGTGAGAGGTGTTAGATTACCAAGGTTGCGCGCTTACGTGCGTTGGCTGCCCGCAACCTGTTTGGGAGTGACTCATGAAAGCTTCGTTATCCGTTGCGCTCGTTCTTCTGGCCGGCCCCGCGTTGGCGCAGACCGGCATCCCCGCCGTGACAGGCAATGCCCGTGTCGACAAGCTTCTCAGCCAACTGACGCTGGAAGAGAAGATCGCCATGATCCACGGCGCCGCCGAACCGCCCGCCACCGATCAGGGTCAGCCCGGCTTCCTGCCTGGTGTCCCGCGGCTTGGCATCCCCGCCCTTCGCATGGCCGACGGGCCGCCGGGAGTGTTGACGCGTATTCCCTCGACCGCTCCGACTTCCACCATGGGCCTTGCCGCCACCTTCAGCCGCGAAGACGCCGAGCAGAACGGCGTGGTAATCGGCCGCGACGCTCGCGCGCTTGGCATCGACGTGGTGCTGCAGCCCTTCATCAACATCGACCGTGACATCACCTTTGAACGCGGCTACAACACGTATGGCGAAGATCCCGTGCTCACCGGACAGATCGGCGCGGCGATGATTCGCGGCGTGCAGAGCCAGGGCATCATGGCGCAAGCCAAACACTACGTGGCTTACGACGGCGGCGACGACAACATCGTCGACCAACAGACGCTGCACGAGGTTTACGTTGCTCCATTCGCCGATGCCGTGGCCGCCGGAGTGTCCTCCATCATGTGTTCCTACAACAAGGTGAATGGGCCCTGGGCCTGCGGCAACAGCGACACCGAGATCAAGATCCTCAGGGACGAGATCGGCTTTCCGGGCTTCATCACTTCCGACTGGGGGGCCACGCACGGCACCGATTTCATCAACCGCGGGCTCGATCTCGAGATGCTGGGCACCAGCGGGTTCACTCCCGCCTATTTCCTTCCCGAACCGCCGCCGCCCTACAAGCCTCCGGCGGGAATGGATTTTGGCGACATGGGCTTCGGAGCGGCCATGCCCGAGGAGCCGCCGCCGGCACCATTCGATTTCACTGCGTTCGGCAAGCCCACTCCTGCCATCGGCATGCTGAACGCAGTGAAGAGCGGCCTGGTGAATGAAGAGACCATTACGCGCGCGGTGGGACGAATTCTATTTGAGATGGACAAGTTCGGGTTGCTGGACGGCAAGGGCAAGCACGACGTCACGCCGGTGCCCGTGGATGCCGATGCTGTGGTGGTGCGCAAAACCGGGGAGGACGCCGCGGTCCTATTGAAGAACGATGGCGGTGCGCTGCCGCTGAAAGCGGCGGACCTCACTTCCCTGGCCATGATCGGGCCGGGCGCCGGGCAGACGATTGCGGTGGGCGAGCCCGGCGAAAAGTCGCTCGGCATCCCCGCGCGGCAGATCGGCGCCGTCGAGGCTCTGCGCAAGCTGGCTCCAAACGCGCGCGTCACGTATGCCGCGGCCGATGACATGAATGGCGTTCCTGTGCCGGCCTCGGTGTTCTCGCATGACGGCAAACCGGGTCTGTTGTGCATCAATTCAAAAACCAACTCGACCGAGGTAAGCGCGCGGATCGACTTCACCAAAGCGAACGGCCAGTCGCTGCCCGCCGGCACGTCCTGGAAATGGGTGGGAACCCTCACGGTTCCGTCCGCCGGCTCCTACATGGTAAACCTGCAGCTACTCGGCACCGTCGGTACTCTCGTCATCGACGGCAAGCGCGTCAGCCACACCGGCGACCACATGGGGAATCTGCACGGCAACGTGCTTCACGCCGGGGAACACAACATCGTGCCCACTCCGGACGGTCTCGACAACATGCGGCGTCCAGTCACGCTCGGTGCCGGTGCGCATACCATCACGGTGACATCGACCGCCGACGTTTCGGGTGAGCCCGTGCAGGTCCGCTTGAGCTGGGTGACGCCGGAGCAGCAAAAATCCAATTATGACGCGGCTATCGCGGCGGCAAAGGCGGCCAATACCGCGATCGTGTTTGCGTGGTCGCGAGGCCGGCCCGTGTTTGGCATACCGGGAAACCAGAACCAGTTGATCGAAGACATCGTGGCGGTTAACCCGAACACTATCGTGGTGCTGAACGTCAGCCAGCCTGTCGCGTTGCCGTGGCTGGGCAAGGTCAAGGCCGTGCTGCAAATGTGGTTCCCCGGCGACGAAGGCGGCTGGGCGGCCGCGGATGTCCTGCTGGGCCGCGTGAGCCCTGCCGGACGGCTGCCATTCACTTGGATGAAGACGATGGATCAGGCTGTCGCCAACGATCCGGCACACCCCGAGCGATCTTCCAAGGGTGTCAAGGGCAAAACCACTTACGCCGAGGGTGTGAACGTCGGCTATCGCTGGTTTGACAAGAAGCACATCGAGCCGCTGTTCCCGTTTGGGTACGGCCTGTCGTACGCAACGTTCGAGTACTCGGCTCTGAAAGTGAAGCGGGCCGACGACGGCGGGCTGGACGTGAGCTTCCGCCTGCGCAATTCGGGCGGCGTTGCGAGCGATGAGGTGCCGCAGGTTTATCTCGCGGCTCCCAGCCAGCCTCCGCAGGGGGCGCAGTTCGCGCCGCGTGCGCTGGCTGCGTTCGACCGGTTGAATGTGCAGGCCGGCGAAACAAAAGATGTGACGCTTCATGTCCTGCTGCGCCGGCTCCAGTATTGGTCCGTCGCGCAGAACAAGTGGGCGTTGGCGGTGGGCCCTCGCGTTGTGCACGTGGGGAGCTCCTCGCGCGACCTGCGCCTGCACGCGGAAACCGGCATCGAATAGCCGGCGTCCAATCGCGAGTAGCTCCCAGGCGGATTGGGGGCGCTACGCTGGACAGCATGAAGAGCAACGCAGTGCGGCTGCTGGATACACCTGGCGTTCGGTACGAACCGCGCGAGTGCGAGGTTGATCCGGAGGCCTTGGATGCCGAGACGGTGGCTCGCAAGACCGGACTGCCTCCGGAGCAGGTGTTCAAGACGCTCGTGGCGCGCGGCGATCGATGAGAGCCATTTGGAGCCACTGAAAACGACTCTTTCGGAGCCGATTTCGACCGGAAAGCAGGCGCCGGAGTTGGTTTCGGGCATAGTGCTGATGGACATAGCCGAGGCGCCGGCGTCGCCGCGGCAACGCGCGAGTCCGCGAGAGCACCGCGGTCGCTCGCCGAATCCGAGGTGCGCGGAATCGAACTCGGGACGGCGCCGCCCGTGCGACACGGCAGCGCGACGGGGCGGCGAGGAGCGCGGCTCGATGTGCGCGGTTCCGGCGCGAACCTCCGAGGCGTTCAGGCGCCTGCACCACGAGCACCACGGCGGACGGCGCGACGAATGCCGCGCCCGCGGAATCGAGCGCGGGAGTGCGCCGGCCGTGAGCCGCGGTTCCAGCGTCGAGAGCCGTTGGTCGCTCGCGGCGGGCGCGGCGGGGCGCTGACGCGTAGGGGCGGTACGGACGGACTCCGCGTGTCTTCTACGGCTTTGGCCGGAGGTGCTTTGCGTCCAATGGAAGTGCCGTCGAGTATTTCACTTGCTTCATGCTGATGCTGGATTTGACGTTGGCGACGCCGGCTATCTTCGCCAACGAGTTCACGCAGAATTCACGGAACTCCGTAAGATCTCGAACGGCGACGCGGAGTACGTAGTCCCAATCACCGGCAATCAGATCACACTCCAGAACCTGCGGATACTTCAGTATGTCCTTCTCGAACCGATCGACGGATGCGCTGGTTTGATGATCGAGGCGAACCTGGACGATTGCCTGCAGCCCCCGCCCAACCTCACATGAACTCAGCAGGGCGACGTACTTTTGCACGACGCCGGCGCTCTCCAGAAGTCTGGTTCTCCGAAGGCAGGGAGACGGCGATAGGCCGACCCGATCCGCCAAATCCTGATTGGAGATCCGACCGTCCTTTTGGAGTATTTCCAGGATGCGGCAGTCTGTCTCATCAATCTCCATGTGAGCAATATACCATCGGAGAATGACCGTAGTGTAGCAGCAAATGCCACTATTGTCGGCGAAGATAGCGCAAAAAGCAATCGGCGACCATGCGCCTCCCGGTAGACTCGTTTGCATGGTTGATCTTTCGAGCGCATTCGCATCCAACGCCGGCCCGGCCAATCCCGACATGCCGGAAGGAGAGTTCCGCCAATTCGGCAAGACAGTGATCGACTGGATCGCGGCTTATCTTGACGATCCTCGGAGATATCCCGTCCGCGCCATCGGCCAACCGGGAGACTTGCGGCGTCGGTTGCCCCCAGCGGCGCCGGTCGAGGGCGAGCCGATGGAACAGATACTGCGAGACTTCGATCAGCTCATCATGCCCATGGTGACGCATTGGAATCATCCGCGGTCTTTTGCTTATTTTTCGATTTCGTCCTCCGCTCCAGGGATACTCGCCGAAACGCTCATCGCGGCGTTGGACGTAAATGCGATGCTCTGGAAGAGCTGTCCGGCGGCAACCGAACTCGAACAGACCACGGTCGCATGGGTACTGGACTGGCTGGGGCTGCCGTCGGCATGGTTCGGAATGATCGTCGACTCCGCGTCGAACGCGGTGCTTCAGGCAGTGGTGGCGGCTCGCCAGCGTGCCGAGCCGGAGAGCCGTGCGGTTGGCCCATCGCGCCGATTAGTCGCCTACGTCTCCGAACATACTCACTCTTCGGTGGAGAAGGCGGCCATGGCCGCGGGCATCGGAAGGTCTAACATTCGGCACATTGCGGCCGACACGCGATTCAGCATGAGCGCCGCCGCCCTGGCGGAAGCAATCCGCTCGGACATCACCGCAGGCCTGAAGCCGTTCTTCGTGGCCGCGACGGTCGGCACCACCTCCAGCACGGCGATCGATCCCGTCGGCGACATCTCGGAAACCTGCAGCGCGAACGGCCTCTGGCTGCATGTGGATGGCGCCTACGGAGGAACTTTTGGGGTGCTCCCGGAATGCCGGCACTTCCTCGACGGAGTGGAACGGGCCGACTCTTTCGTCGTCAACCCGCACAAGCTGATGATGGTCCCTCTGGACTGCAGCCTCTTCTTCACGGCAGCCCCCGAAATGGTGCGGGCCGCCTTTGCACTCGAGGTCGAGTACCTCAAAACGGATGTGCACGGGGCCATCGATTATATGGACTACGGCCTGGCTCTGGGGCGCCGGTTCCGCGCGCTAAAACTGTGGTTCGTCATGCGGTATTTCGGCCGGGAAGGGTTAGTCGCCATCCTTCGGCGGAGCATGGCAATGGCAGCCTGGCTGGGCGAGCGGATTTCCGGCGACGCGCGGTTCGACTTGGCCGCACCCGTGAATATGGGGCTGGTGTGTTTCCGGTCGCGGCACGGAAACGAAGCCACGAAAGGGCTGATGAACCGGATCAACGATGGCGGCGTGTTTTTCGTCTCTCACACCGTGCTGGCCGGCAAATTCACCATTCGCGTGGCCATCGGAAACATTCGGACCGAATGGCAAGACGTCGAGCGACTGTGGGACGCGATCTCGAAACAGTGAGTCCGTTTGAGCGACCACCACCGCCCCAACAGGGATGGACGCGCGACGGGTGGTCGACTGCGCATGGGGATCATTCTCAACCCCGGGCCGGGCTGGCTGGCTCCGCCTGTCAAATAAAGGTGGCTCGCGCCTGAGGCCACAGCCAGGCCATGGTCGGCAGTTGCTGTCATCGGGTGCGGCTCCGCAAAAAAAACCAGCTTGCATCATCACTGGTGTTGTAGTAATGTATAACAGTACTACAGAATAGACTCGGATGGACGAATGGATAGACAATCAGCCGATCTACCGCCAGATCCGCGATCGCGTTGTCGCCATCATTCTCGATGGCGTTCTCAAGGAAGGCGATCCCCTGGTCTCCGTCCGCAATGTGGCCACCGACCTCCGTGTCAATCCGCTCACAGTGTTGAAAGCGTACCAGGAACTGGTAGACGAAGAGCTTGTGGAGAAGCGGCGCGGTCTCGGCATGTTCGTCAAACCTGGTGCCCGCAACCGTCTGCTGATGCTGGAACGAAAGAAGTTCTTGGCGGAAGAATGGCCCAGGATTCAGGCGGCCGTTCAGCGCCTCGGGCTCACAACCGAGGAACTGTTGGAGGCTCCGTCGGGAAGTGCGGGTGCCGGGTCGAACCGTCGAGAGAAGGAGCGCTGAACCTGTGGCATGCATAGAAGCACGCGGGCTCCGCAAGGTCTACGGCGCAACCCTAGCCCTCGATGGCGTGGATTTGTGCGTCGAACCGGGCCGCATTCTCGGACTGATCGGTCCCAACGGCGCCGGTAAGACGACGGTGCTCAACGCGATCCTCGGCCTCATTCCGTGCGAAGGAGAGCTGAAGGTGCTCGGACGCAATCCGTGGGCCGAGCGGGAACAGCTTACCCGCGATGTCGCCTTCATCGCCGACGTCGCCGCCATGCCGCGCTGGTTGCGCGTTTCGCAGGCCCTGGAGTATGTGGCCGGCGTGCACCCGCGGTTCGAACGCGCCAAGGCCGAGGCCTTCCTCAGGAAAACCTGGATTCGGCCAGCCAGCAAGATCCGAGACTTGTCGAAGGGCATGGTCGCCCAACTGCACCTCGCGCTGGTCATGGCTGTCGACGCGAAACTGCTGGTGCTCGATGAACCAACCCTCGGTCTCGACATCCTCTATCGCAAGCAGTTCTACGACTCGCTGCTGAATGACTACTTCGATCGCAGCCGCACCATCATCCTGACCACGCACGAAGTTGCCGAGATCCAGCATGTGATCACCGACATCATGTTCATCAGCGCGGGCCGGATCGTGCTCCGTTGCAGCATGGAAGAATTCGACTCGCGCTATCTGGAACTCAACGTCAATCCTCAGCAACTCGCTGCGGCGCGGACACTCTGCCCGATTCATGAGCGCCAGATCTTCGGCCGCAGCATCCTGCTCTTCGACGGTGTCGACCGCGACCGACTCGCCGCGCTCGGCGAGACGCGCATACCCGGCATTGCCGATTTGTTCGTCGCCATCGTAGGGCAAGCTGACGGGCGGGCACAAGGAGCCGGCCGATGAATCCCCAATCGGATGTCCTGCCTGAGCTTCCGCTCGAGCAGCAAGCCGGCGTTCCCGCTGCAATGGCGCGTACGCGGCCGTTCTACTGGTCGGTGCGCCGCGAATTATGGGAAAACCGTTTCGTCTTAGTGGCCCCTGTTGTGGTCGGCGCCGTGGTTCTGACCGCGTTCTTGGTCAATGCCATTCATCTAGCGGGCCGGCCGGGAGCCCCATTGCAACTCCTCATCCCCAGCCAGCCAACCCCAATTGAGCAGCCCTACGCCATCGCCGCGGTTCTGATCGTCTTGGGCGGGTTGCTTGTCGGCGCCTTTTACTGTGTTGAAGCGCTGCATCGCGAGCGTGTCGACCGGAGCATCGTGTTTTGGAAGTCACTGCCGGTATCCGACGTGACCACCGTCCTTTCGAAGGCCGCCATTCCCCTCCTGGTTCTCCCGCTGCTAATGGCCGCCGTCATCGTTGTCACTCACCTCGGAATGCTTCTCCTGAATCTACTGGTTCGACTGGCAAGCGGTGCTGGTCTGGTCGCGCTCCGCACCCAGACGCCCCTGTTCGAGTTGTGGGTAGCGCTGCTGTATGGGGTGGTAGTCCTGGCGCTTTGGCATGCTCCGATTTATGCCTGGCTGCTGCTAGCTTCCGGCTGGGCCCGACGGGCGGCATTTCTCTGGGCCTCGTTGCCGCTGATCGCCATCTGCATCCTAGAGAAGATAGCGTTCAACACTTCTTATTTCGCGTCCTTCCTCCAATATCGATTTTCGGGCTGGTGGGCGGCAGCGTTCCGGTATCAGCGGCCGTGTTGCGTCCCCCATCCTCTCAGCACTCTTACTCCGGGCGCACTCCTCGGCGCGCCCGGCCTATGGATCGGCCTGGCGATCGCCGCCATATTCCTAGCCGGCGCGGTGCGCCTGCGCCGGTGTAGTGGCCCAATTTGATTCTCTTGTTCTCCGGAACATTTACGAAAGGAAAGATGATATGAGCACCACGGTAAGAATGGAGCAGGTTCAAGTTATGGAGCCAGTTCTCACGAAACGGATCCTCGTGGCTACCTTGTTCGGTTTGGCTATGGGTGGGGTTTGCGCCACTATGGCGTTCTCTGCCGGGATTCTTAAGTTCACGCCTCTCACGTTGATTTGGGTGTTGCTGAATCGCACAGTCATGGGCGCCGTGATCGGTACCTCCAGCCTGAGACTGCCTTGGGCCTGGAACGGAATCATGTTAGGCCTGGTGGTCGGTTCAGTCTTCTCCTATTACCTTTTCATGAACGTACCCGGACCGATGCCGGCCATCAATGCAATTGCCAACGGAGTTTACGGATTGGTCATCGAGTTCTTCACCACCGTCGTCTTCAAGCAGGCGTCTCTCGCGCGGGCTCGGCTGGTGCCCGCATCTTAACCGCACGGTTTGCGCACTCACAGGGGGAACCAAGATGCAATCAGTCTATGGCGAGTATGGGCCGCCCGGAGCGGTCGAAATGCCTCTTCCAAACCAATACGACGCCGGAGTCGCTCAGCGCCCATACGACGTCGAAGCCGTCCGGGCACTCTTTCCGATCCTCGATCGCCCCGTGCGCGGCCGGCCGCTGGTCTACCTCGACACCGCGGCTTCCGCGCAAAAGCCTTCCCAGGTGATCGAAGCCGAGCGGTCGTTCTATACCGAGGACTACGCCAATATCCATCGCGGGCTCTACTTCCTTAGCCAGCGGGCGACCGAGTGCTACGATGCGGCCCGGCGCAAGGTCCAGGGCTTTCTCAATGCACGGCACCCGCACGAAATCGTCTTCACGCGCAACGCTACCGAGGCCATCAACCTGGTCGCCGCCAGTTTTGGCGAAGCTTCTATGAAGGAGGGGGACGAAGTTGTCATTACCGGCCTCGAGCATCACTCCAACATCGTGCCCTGGCAGTTGTCGCGCCAGAAGAAAGGCATCATATTGAAAGTGGCTCCCGTGGACGACCACGGGGAGGTGCCGCTCGACGGCTTCATTCAGTTACTCGGCCCGCGCACTAAGCTGGCTGCATTTTCGCACGTGTCGAATGCACTGGGCACCGTGCTTCCCGTGGCGGACATGATCCGGGCGGCGCATCGAGCCGGCGTCAAGGTCTTGATCGACGGCTCTCAGTCAATCGTGCACCTGGGAGCCGACGTCCAGGCGCTCGATTGCGACTTCATCGCTTTCTCCGGTCACAAGCTCTACGGTCCGACCGGCATCGGCGTCCTCTACGGAAAGGAGGAGTTGCTCGATGCCATGCCGCCTTACCAGGGCGGGGGTGACATGATCGCTGGAGTCACGTTCGAAAACACAACCTTCGCGCCGCTACCGACTAAGTTCGAGGCAGGAACGCCGGCCATCGCTCAAGCCGTCGGCCTGGGAGCGGCAATCGACTTCCTCACCCGCCTGGGGCTCGACCGCGTCCATGCGCATGAGACCGCGCTGCTCGACTATGCCACCTCCCGATTGTCCGAGGTCAAGTCGCTGTCCATCATTGGTGCCGCGGCGAATAAAGCTTCCCTCATTTCGTTTGTAATGGAAGGCGTCCACCCCCACGACATTGCGCATGTGCTCGATGGCGACGGCATAGCAATTCGCGCCGGGCACCACTGCGCTCAGCCGGTGATGGCTCGCTTCGGCGTTCCGGCCACCGCCCGCGCCTCGTTCGGTTTGTATAACACGGCTGGCGAGGTGGACGCATTGGTCGACGCACTGAAGAGGGTAGAGGCCCTGTTCCTGCCGTGAACAACGATGCCGTAGTACGCGACCTGTATCGGGAGGTCATCCTCAACCACAGCCGCCGCCCGCGCAACCGTCGCACCATGGCGGCCTGCAGCCATGCCGCCCGCAGCGAAAACCCTGCGTGTGGCGACGAGATTTCCGTATTCCTCCAGATGAACGATCGCGGAGTGATCGGCGACATCGCGTTCGCGGGACAGAGTTGCGCCATTGCGACCGCCTCGGCCTCGCTGATGACCGAAGTGCTGGCAGGGAAGACCGCTGCCCAGGCCAGGGCCCTCTTTGATCGCTTCCTGGCGATTGCAACCGGCGGAGCGCAGGCGCCGTTGGACGGAATGGAAGTCGAACTCGAGCAGTTGACAACCCTGTCCGGCCTGCGCGACTATCCCGTGCGCGTGACATGCGCCACGTTGCCCTGGCACACAATATTGGCGGCACTGGAAAGCGCCAAAGAGTGGAAATGAGCTTCGACAGATCTGTCCGTCTTGGTGACATGCGGTAGCTGCTCCAAGCATGATCGTGTCTTGCGTCCGCTAGTCTCCATCGCGCGTTTCGCGGACACGCCGATTTTTTCGACTATGTTTCGGAACGCCGACCTTCTGAGATCGCGAAAAAGTAGTTCAGGGAAACCTGCGTCCACCGTCATCCCCGACCGGAATCCGGCACAGTTCACGGAAGACTTCCTGGCAAAGTTCAAGGGAAGGATCGCCGCGACCCAGCAGGTCGAGGTCGCTTGTCGGCCTTGCGGCGCCTGGGTCCAAACGTGAAAGAACAGTGCGCCTTTCAGAATGAACTGGTCATGGTGTTTTGATTGGCTGAGGCGATAGAGTAGGCGCTCCAGGGCGTAACGCGTAAGAACAAGGCCGAAGTCCGCGCCGGTGCTGTTGGCGATATTCAGTAGCCCCTGGCGGCCAGATGCGGCGACACTCCCCGATTTGGCCGGTTTTAGGTGAGAGCCTCCATATAAGGATTCATCACGTTTGCAGCCCGACAGACTTTGGCCGCTTGCCAGAGGTCGACAGTGGTCGATTTTCGGTTCCGGATAGTTTCGCGAAGAGCTTCCAGTGCGACATCAAGCCCGATCTTGTTTCGGTACTTGAAACAATCCGCGACTGTCTTTGCCACGGAAAAGATGCGAATCGGCACTCCCTCGACGTAGTGCGCCTTCTGGCCGAACTCAAGCGATTGTTTTGAAAAGCGAACGACACGGATCCGTGGCACGTCCGAACGCGGCCGGCGATCCTTTTCTCCGATTGCCATCCAGACTTCAAATGGGCTCCGCGTCCCAAGGTCGTGAAACCGGAGGGCTGAGAGTAGGCAGACGACGGCACGCGGCGCCCGTTTCGCAGCCTGAGCGAAGGTGTGCAGTAATCGCGGCATCGGCTGGCGTATAGAGCCCTCGTCCTGATCTGACGACGAGACCTTGCTGCTTGATCGGAAGCGACTTTGGATGCCAGAGTCAGGCGGCGAAGGGCGGTGCGTTGCCCAAGTCGGGCTGCCAGGTTGTCGCCATCCTATTGATAATAAGGGATCAATTCAGGCACTGTGGGTAGCAGGCGCCACCCTCACCGCTACTGAGCAGTTTCGATAAGATAGGAGCGGTAGAGATCTAGCAAACATCAACTAAGTCCACGTATTACCAATAATCTGGCGGTGAGGGTGGGATTCGAAC